>Ga0082212_10000920_pt1 | contig 43389 bp, 44 predicted proteins | sample TergutNt197P3_FD_71548 | JGI IMG/M metagenome (GOLD analysis project Ga0082212, IMG submission 71548) | Neocapritermes taracua P3 segment gut microbial communities from Petit-Saut dam, French Guiana - Nt197 P3 | ecosystem: Host-associated > Arthropoda: Insects > Digestive system > Gut ...
ATTAAATTAATTAAAATAACTAAATATTATATAAAACTAATTAAATTAATTAAAATAACTAAATATTATATAAAACTAATTAAATTAATTAAAATAACTAAATATTATATAAAACTAATTAAATTAATTAAAATAACTAAATATTATATAAAACTAATTAAAAAACTAATATTTAAAAAATATACTGAATTGATTAAATGATAGAGAAAATAGCTAAGTTTTCAGGATTACTTCGAGAAAATGGAATTCCTGCAAGTATTAGAAGTACTGAATTAGCTTGTAGAACTAGTAATTTAATTGAAAAAAACAATGAAAACTATCAAAAAGCATTAGCAGCTATTTATCTGAAAGATCAACGCCACATAAAAAAATTCAATACTCTGTATGAAAACTTTTTCAATAGAAAAGAAGAAGGAGAAGAAGAAAAAAAATCACTCGTTATAGGACAAAAATCACCATTTTTAAAGAAGTATAATGTTTCTGTAAGTGGAAAAAGAGTTCTTAATTCTGATTTTGGAGGAGAATTCAATAATTACAAAATAAGTTATATTAAAAATAGTTTAAATGATGTAAACAATGATGGAGATATAAACAAAAAATCTGATCTTTTAAAAAAAGATTTAAATATGGTAAATAATCTTCAAGTGGATTTACTTAATCTTTGTCAAAAATTAGGGATGAAAATAGCTACAAAGAGATCTAGACAATATAAACAATCCAAAAAACAAAAACCAGATATTCGAAAAAGTATCCGAAAGAATATGAAACATGGTGGAACGCTTCTTGAGCTTATAAAAACAAAGCCTAAAATCAAAAAACATAACCATTATTTTTTATCCGATGTAAGTGTTTCATGTGATTGGATTAGTATTTGGTTCTTTTGCATGATTTATGCAGCACAAAATTCATTCAGTCGAGCAAAAGCATTTGAATTTGATAATAAATCTGTAGAAATAACCTCAGCATTATTTGAACCAGAATTAACAGATGCTTTTATTAAAGTCCTAAAAATCAGACATGATAATTCTATGATTCATGGAAAGTCTAATATGTTTACTGCATTTACTCAGTTTGAAAAACATGCAAACTTGAATAGTAAATCATATGTACTAATTTTAAGTGATTGTAGAGATTGGGCAGGACCTAAAGAAGATGGAATCCGAAAAAGTGCAGAAATAATTGAAAACATTGCTAAAAAATCAAAGCGACTTTTGATTTTAAACCCAGAAGAAAAAAAGAAATGGGATGTTGCAGACAGTTGTGTATCAGATTATGAAAATGCTGGGGCTGAGCTGTTTGAAGTAAGAAACTTAGAACAACTTGCTGATTTAATTATTGAAATTTAATTATAAATATTTCAAAAGAAGATTCACTTTTAACAATTAATTTAAACTATAACAACCATAAATAAAAATAATAATAATAATAATAAGATAAAAAAAATATTTAAAAAAATAAATATAAAATAATATTAAAATAAATTATTTAAAGTTCTGGAGAAAACAATGGCTACTGAAAACGAAGAATCTCATACTAAAGGAGTATCTACACTACTGGGAGATCCTAAAAATGCAGTACTTAAACTTTCTATTCCAATGATAATAGCTATGACCATAAATTCATTATATGCTCTTATTGATGGTGTATGGGTAGCTGGTCTTGGAGGAGGTGCTCTTGCAGCTATTGGTTTTGTAAATCCAATTTATTTAATTGTAATGGGATTTTCTAATGGACTTGGTGCAGGTGCTACTGCAATTATTTCTCGCTATATTGGAGCAAAAGATAAAACTCAAGCAGACAACGCAGCACTTCATGTTATGATTTTAACTGGAATTTTAACTATTATTTTTACTGTTGTTTTATTATTGTTTTTAGAACCTATTTTAAAAGCTATTGGTGCAGGAAATACAGTTGGTTTAGGTCTCCAGTATGGGCAAACTTTATTTTTAGGCTCAATTTTCATTGTTTTCTCAGCAACAGCTTATGGAATACTAAGAGCAGAAGGAAATGTCATGAAGACTACCTATGCTATGGGATTTGGTGCTGTTTTAAATATGATTCTTGATCCAATTTTCATTTACACATTAAATATGGGCGTTAGAGGAGCAGCTATAGCTACAGTAATTTCTCTTGCAATTGTGAGTTTATTGTTATTATATTGGTTTAAAAAAGATACTTATATAAAATTTTCCCTAAAAGACTATGTATATAGCAAGAAACTTTTTAAACAAATATTAGGCGTAGGTCTTCCTGCAGGAGGAGAATTTTTAATAATAGCAACATTAGCTGGATCATTAAATATTATATTGATGTTAGTAGGAAATATCGATGCAGTTGCTGTTTATACTGCTGGTTGGAGAGTGGTTATGATAGCTATGGTTCCAGCTATTGCAATTGGAGTATCAATTGTAGCTGTAACAGGCGCTAATTTCGGTGCTAAGAGATATGAAAACTTAAATATAATCCATAATCATGGTATGAAACTTGGACTAATAATAGTAATGTGTATGTCTATAGCTATTTTTCTACTTGCACCATATATAAGTTATATATTTACATATTCCCCAGAATCAGAGGCACTTCGAGATACAATAACTGCTTTTCTTAGAGTAACTTGTTTATTTTATATTTTCCTACCAATTGGAATGTCATCATCATCAATATTTCAGGGTGTTGGAAAAGGTCTGGATTCTATGCTTTTAACACTTATACGTTTACTTATTCTTGAAGTTGCATTTGCATATATTTTAGCTGTTCCATTTGGAATGGGACAATATGGTGTTTGGTGGGGAATTGTTATTGGAAACGGAGTTGGAAGTGCAATAGCTTATGCTTATTCAAAAAGATATATTCATAAATTAGTAGGGAAAAATAAGGTTTAGAATAATTTGAAAAAGTATTTAAAAATGAATAATTTAGTTTTAATTTAGTTTTTATATAAAAATTTAGTTTAAAGATATAAAAAAATATAGAAAATAAAAAAAATAAAATAAATAATAAAATATAAAAATAACAAAAAATAATGGATTATATAATTATTTATAAATAATTATATAATAAATTTAGCTATTTTGAGTTAAAAGAACTTTTAGCAACTTTAAAAGTTTTAATCTTATTTTTATGTATTTTAGGAATAGCAACCTTGACTTTAACCGTCTTGCCTTTAGCAACTGACTTAACAGTAACTTTCTTAATTAAAGTTTTATCAATATAAACTCCCAAAGTAGTTTTAGAACTAGTTTTCTTACCACTATTTTTAACAAACACAAAATGAGAATTGCCTTTCTTATTAACCTTAGTTATCTTAAGAACAGCTTTATTACTAGTGGAAGATTTAACTTTAGTACCTTCTTTAGGACTTATTTTAACTTTAGATTTAGTGATTTTTGCCCCTTTAGAATAAATAGCATTATAAGTCTTTGTACTTGTAACTATGTTATTTTTAAAAGTAGATTTAACGATTTTTAAAGCTTTAGAATATTTATCAACATAAATAGCTCCACCAAGACGTTTTGCTTGATTATTAGAGAAAGTAGAAGCAGTAAAACTACCTCCACCATGTATTGCACCACCACGATTAGTAGCTGTATTTTTTGTAAAATTACAAGTAGTAACAGTTAAGCTACCCCAATTAGCTATTGCACCACCATTGTAAGCTTTGTTATTTGTAAAAGTACAAGTATTAATAGTTAATTTACCATTATTATTATCTATTGCTCCACCATAAGTAGCCGTACTATCTGAAAAAGTACAATAATTAACAGTTAATTTACCAACATTATATATTGCACCACCAGAGGCACCAGCATTTTTAGGAGGAATAGCTCCATTTTTTGAAAAAATACAACGAATTAAAATAGCAGTACTCTTTTGATTATTGCTTATTGCACCACCCTCCAAAGAAGCAATGTTGTTTATAAAAATACAATCATTACAAGTTAAAATACCCTCATTATATATTGCACCACCTATCATAGCTTTGTTATCTGTGAAAGTACAATAATTAACAGTTAAAACACCACCACTATTTATTGCACCACCACATGCAGCACTATTTTTAACAGGAATCGCCATATTTTTTGAAAAAGTACAGTTAGTTAAAACAAGAGCACCTCTACTAGTGATTGCACCACCATCAATAGCATTGTTATCTGTAAAAATACATTTAGTTAAATTAGCTTTATAATGAGTGTAGATTGCACCACCCTGAGCCCAATTACCATTACCTATGTTCTTTGAAAAAGTACAACCAGTTAAAGTAATACTGCCCAAATCGTAGATTGCGCCACCCCCTTCACTATTAGCTTTGTTATTTGTAAAAATACAGTCAGTAAAAATAATATTGCCCTCATTGTAGATTGCACCGCCACGAATAGCTTTGTTATCTGTAAAAGTACAACCCTCCAAAATAACAATACCATTATTTGAAATTGCACCACCTTTGGAAGTTTCAGCACCATATCCATTTTTTATGGTTACATTTATAAGAGTTAACTGTCCATAATAACCTATCTTAAATCCACTGCCATGGTTGTTTAAATTTATTATTGCATTTTTTGATGTACTAGAGCTTTTAATTGTGATATTGTTATAACCTATATCAACATTGACATTAGCAGAATTTAAACTAAATTCCTCTCCACTAGAGTTTAATATTATATTATCCCCTGAAGCTGCATTTTCAATATCAGATTTAAAACTATTTGCATTTGTTGGATTCAATGTCATATCAACTGCATAGCTTGAACTCATTATCATGAATAATGAGAATAACAATAAACTCAACACTATTATTTTCCTTTTGTTTTTAGGTATCATGCTTATTTCATCCTCTTTATTAATATATGTTTATTTGAAAATTTTATTATAATATTAATTTATTATATGATTATATATTAATAATTCTATTTAATAATTATAATTAAAATTTTTTTATATAAAATTTTTATAAATTTTATATAATTATTTAAAAATTAAAGTAAATAATGAAAAAACAGTTTTTATTTCAAATCATTAAATTAAGAAAAATTTCTAAAATGGAAAAAATAAAAAATGTATTAAAAATAATAAAATATATAAAAAAATTATAAAAATAAAGATAAAAAAGGTATATAAAAAATAATAAAATATATAAAAAAATTATAAAAATAAAAAAATTCCCAAAAAGGAAAAATAAAAAATAAAAAAGATGTAAAATTAATTACATCATTGGAGGCATTCCACCCATTGCAGCAGGATCCATACCACCCATATCAGGTTCTCCTCCACCAACAGATGCAATTACATCATCAATTCTTAAAATCATTTCAGCTGCTTCAGAAGCAGATTGAATAGCTTGTTTTTTAACACGTTTTGGCTCGATTACACCAGCTTCTTTCATGTCAGTGACTCCTCCTTCAAAGACATTTAAGCCCATGTATGGAGATTTTTCATGAGCAGCTCTGAGATCTACTAAAGAATCAATACTATCAAGACCTGCATTTTCAGCTAAAGTTTTTGGAACAATTTCTAAAGATTCTGCGAAAGCAGTTACAGCTAATTGTTCTCTTCCACTAATAGATTCAGCATAATCTTTTAATTTTTTAGCCATTTCTATTTCTGGAGCTCCACCACCAGCTACAACTTTACCATCTTCAACAGTAGCAGCTACTACACCAATAGCATCTTCAATAGCTCTTTGGATTTCATCAACTACATGTTTAGTACTTCCTCTTACAAGCAAAGTTACAGCTTTAGCACCTTGACATCCTTCTACAAAGATCATATCTTCTCCAGATATTTTCTTTTCATTTACGTCTCCAGCAGCACCTAAATCTTCAGGAGATAAATCATCAATATTAGATACAACAGTAGCACCAGTTGCTTTAGCTAATTTTTCAATGTCTGACTTTTTAACTCTTCTTACAGCCATGATTCCTGCTTTAGCTAAGTAATGTTGTGCCAAATCATCAATACCTTTTTGTGCAAATAATACATCTGCACCAGAGTCTGCGATTTTGTCTACCATCTCTTTAATCATGTTTTCTTCTTGCTCAATGAAAGCTTGCATTTGAGCAGGATCAGTAATGCTGATTTCTGCATCCATTTCAGTTTCTTTTACTTCAATTGCAGAATTGATTAAAGCTATTTTAGCATCAGTCACTTCTTTAGGCATTCCAGGATGTACTCTTTCTTTATCTATTATTACACCTTGAACTAAACTAGATTCGCTAACTGCAGCACCGTCTTTCTTCTCGATTTTAATATGATCAGTTTCGACTTCACCATCTTCAGTTATTTGTTGAACTGCTTCAACTACTAATTTAGCTAAAGGTTCACGAGCATTTTCAGTGCCTTTACCAGTCATAGCAGTCATAGCTACTTTAACTAAAGTTTCTTTTCCAACATCATCAATAGAAATATCTTCTAAAATTTCTTGAGCTTTTTCAGCTGCTTGTCTATAACCCATAGCTATTATAGTTGGATGAATATCCATGTCTAATAAGGATTCAGATTTTTTAAGAAGTTCTCCTGCAATAATAACTGCAGTAGTAGTTCCATCTCCAACTTCATCTTCTTGGGTTTTAGCTACTTCTACAAGCATTTTAGCTGCAGGGTGTTCAATATCCATTTCTTTTAAAATGGTTACACCATCGTTAGTAACTACAATATCTCCTAATCCATCCACAAGCATTTTGTCCATTCCTTTTGGACCAAGAGTAGTTCTTACAGTTTCAGCTAAAACTTTTCCAGCTAAAATATTATTTCTTTGAGCATCTCTGCCTAAAATTCTATTAGTACCTTCTGGTAAAACTAAAATAGGTTGTCCTTGACCATTTGCCATTAAAATCACCTTATAATTTATTTTAAAAAATCTTTTAAAAATTTAATATCTATAACTATCTATTTTTCATTATTTATAAATAATAATATTTATAAAATAAACATTTATAAACATGTTCACATCTTACAATAGTTAGATTATGATTAAAATGTATTATAGTATAAAATAGTATAAAATTATACAATTTAATCAAGTTTTAATAACATAACAACATTATATTGTAAAAATAATAGATGTCTGATAATAAATAGATATGTTAAAGATATTTAAAATTTATTAACTTATATTAACTTTAATAAATTTTACATTATAAAGTGGGTTTGAGGTTATATATAAACTTTACTATTATTTAAATAAAATATTTTTAAAATTAATATAAATATTTTTTAAAATAAAAAATAAATTATTATTATAAATATAAAAAAATTTTTAATAAAATATAGGAACATACTTTTAAAAGAATAAAAATTATATTATAAAATAAAGTTAAAGTGTATTAGTAATATAAAATAATATTTAGCTAATAATAAATTTTTATACAATAATAGAGGTTCCATATGAAATATATTGACCTAAGTCATGAAATGAAAAATAATCTGAATGTATATCCTGGAGATCCTAAGTTCAGTCTAAATGAAATAAATTCAATAGATGGTAAAGAAGAGTATTCTTTATTTAAAATGAGTGGAAGCTTACACACTGGAACACATATTGATGCACCTTATCATTATATTCCTAATGGTAAAATGGTATCCAATTTAGATATTAATAAACTAATTGGAAAAGCAAGTATTCTAAAGGTTAATACTGAAATAACAAATAAAAGTATTAAAATTGATGATATTAAAATGGAAATCCCTTTAAAAAAAATAGTTATTTTAAACACAAGATGGTATAAACATTGGGGTGAAAACAACTATTTTAATGAAAATCCTTATATTTCAGAGGAATTAGCTGATTTATTAATAGAAAACGAAATTTTTACAGTAGCTATAGATACACCTTCAGTAGACAAAGCAGATGAAAATATCATTCACAAAAAGTTTTTAAAAAATGACATAATGATTGTTGAAAACTTAACTAATATGGACAAATTAGTGAAAAATGAATATTTTTCCTACTTCATTCCAATGAAAATAGCTGCTGAAGCTTCATACATTAGAGCATTTGTTAAAGATGAATGAAATAATAAATTTTCTTTAAAAAATTATATATATATTATATATATTAATATGTTTACATATTATTATATGGAAATTAACCATAAAAACATATATTAGAATATAAAAAAAGAGGTTGATTTAAATGGTCACAGTGAAAACTACTGTAAATTTAAATAAAGATATTATGAAAAATATTAAATTAATAGCTTTAAACAAAGAAACTACACAAACAAAAGTGATTAATGATTTATTAGAAAAAGCCATTGAAAATGAAGATAATATTTTTAAAAAAAATCCAAAAATTAAGGTAATGAAAAAATCCAGATTTAAAAAAGATTCTAAGAAATCTTTTGAAGAATTAATAGGGAGTATAGAAACAAAAAAAGAAATAAATGCTGTTGGATTAATAAATAACCTAAGAAAAGGAGAATGATTGAATCATGATATTTTTAGATGCTAACTTTTTAATGTCTTTATTAATTAAAACTGAAAAACACCATAATATAGCTATTAAAATATATGAGAAAATCAAAGAAGAAAGGCTTGTAATATCTAATTCTATAATAATAGAAGTAATGAATGTAGCAAACATTAAAATAAAAGTTTCTCCTAAAAAACTAAAAGAAATATACATTAACTTAAATAGTGATTTATTTGAAATATTTGAAGACATTGAAATATATGATGATACTATGGAAAGACAAGTTAATTACCACCCAGAAAGATTACCTTTTAATGACTGTTTATATATTGAACTTATGGAACAATTAGGAATAAAAAAAATAGCAACATTTGATAAACACTTCAAAAACAAAGGAATTGAAATAATAAAATAAGCATTAATATAATATTCTTTTAATCTTTTAACGTATATTTTTTAGATTAATATATTCTTTTTATATTCTTTTTATCTTTTAACTTATATTTTTTAGATTAATATATTCTTTTTATATTCTTTTTATCTTTTAACTTATATTTTTTAGATTAATATATTATTTTTATATTTTTTATCTTTTAACTCATATTTTTTACTTAAAATATATAATAATCAGCTAACAATCCAATTATACAAATAATAGCTGTTAAAAACCAATAGCTAAGTACAATTTTTTTTTCAGATATTCCTTTATAATTTAAAGTATGATGTAACGGTTCAACAGGAAGATGAATTATATTTGCTCTGTGGATTAAACTAACAATAACAGACCCAATTGGAACAGCTAAAGATAACACACCAAAGTAAGGAATATTAGTTATAAGCACAGCTGTTGCAAATCCTGCACCTATTGCAAATGATCCAACATCTCCCATAAAAATAGATGCAGGATAACGATTAAAGACTAAAAATCCTAGGCTAATTCCAGCTAAAACGATGAAAGGTGAAGCAATCACAAATGATGAAATTGCCCCATCAATTCCATTTATAAATATAAATATGGCACAAGCAACCGAAGCAATAGCTATAATTCCACTAGCTAAACCATCCATCCCATCAATTAAATTAATAGCATTTATGGCCCCAATAATAGCAATGATAATTACAGGAATGGCAAGTAATCCGATAACCACACCACCTAATGTAATAAAAGGACCTAAAGTGAAACCCCCTAAAGTTGCAATACTACCTGTAACCACAAGAAATATTCCAATAACTAGCTGACCAATGATTTTTTCCATCTCCCCCATTTCATTTTTTATTGGAAGTTCAGCTAAAAGTTCTAATTTTCCGTTCTCTAAAAAACCATCGACAACCTTTTTAGCTTGAGGAGTAGCAGCTCTTGCCTCTTCACCAGGAGATAATGTAAGTTGACCAATAGTTATAGGACCATCACTTACATTTTTTATTAATTTTTGATATTCTTTAACTTTAAAACCAATTAAATCATCGAGAAGTCCAGCTATTCCAGCTGTAAGCATTATAATAGAAGTAATAAAAACATATGGATTATTAAAATAGATAGCTGTAATGAATAATGCTGAAAATAAAAAAGCTATTCCACCCATTGTAGGAGTTCCGGATTTATGTCTGTGTTCTGAAACAATAGGATTATCAGATATCCCTGCCCCAATCAATATCTTCCTTATATAGTATGTAAAAGCTATAGAAGAAATGAAAGTTATTATAAATAGTATCAATACATCAACATAGTTCATTCTATCACTTATATTTCTATTTCCTATTATTGTAAATTTATTAATTAATATAAGCTATAATTAATTAATCTATAAATCTATTAGTTTACATTATTAAAAAACTATAATTAATTAATCTATAAATCTATAAGTTTATATTATTAAAAAACTATAATTAATTAATCTATAAATCTATTAAGCCATCTTTTTTCATAATTATAAAATATTTAAGTTTTTATAAATAATAATCATTAATAATTTAATTATAACTATATTTAAACTTATTTATTGAAACATTATTTAGTAAATTTATTATTTTATAAAATTTTTAAATGCTAAATTATAAAAAAATAATATAAATTAAAATTAGAAAAAATAATAATAAAATATAAAAAAATAATAATAAAAATAAATTAAAAAAATAATAATAAAATTAAAATTACAAAATAATAACTATAATTTGTCTAAATTAAAATCAAAAAAAGAATCACCAATTAGACACTTAGCTAACTCCAAGGTTTTCTCCTTAGATTCACCACTTATAGTAATACGCTCATAATCAGAAGGTCCATGAATGACCCAAGAATTTTTTGTGAATTTTTTTAGAGGTTCGTCATTTAAAGGACCTGAATAATTCCCAATAGGAATTTCTAATGCAAAATAATCTTTAATTTCATCTCGGACAGAATCAATATTAAATTCCCCTGTTACCATATCAATCAACTTTGTTAAAGGATGTATCCCTGAGCTTGCAGCTGTTAAATATCGTGTACCACTAGGTCGTGAATTAATTTCTAAAGCATATAATTTCTTATCTTTTTTTGAAAATATGAAATCAATATCAATAGTACCTTCTGCTTTTAATGCTTTAGCTATTTTATAAGCTATTTTTCGAACTTTTTTATTATCTAAACCCTCAATTTCAGCTGGAGCAGATCTAACTTTATTTAAAGGATGAATTCCTTCAAGCGTAGTTTCACCTTTATATGCAGGAACAAGAGGCAAATATTCTCCATTATAAGATAGGACTTCAATAGAAATTTCAGAACCTTCAATAAATTCTTCACAAAGAATTTCATTATGTTTAAAAAGATATTCATCAACTTCATCAGAATTTTTAGCTATATAAATATCTCTACCCCCTTGACCCTCTCTTGGTTTAAGTACATAGGGATAATCGAAATTTATATCATTTATATCATTAACAGCAGAAACTACTTTAAATCTCGGAGTATCAATGCCATTTTCGATGAAAAACTCTTTAGTTCTTATTTTATCAGAAGTAATAGAAATTGAATAAATATTAGAAGCTATAAAATGAATGTTTAATTTTTCTGATTTTTCTTTAGCTATCGCTACATCCATCAATGGGTCGTCAATTCCTATGAGTGGAATAATACCATCAACAGACTCTTTTTTAGCTATTTTTAGAGGTTCATCCATTCCTCTTGGAACAATAAATTTATAATCTGATTTATCTAAATTAGGAGAATCTGAATTAGATTCAGTTAATATACTTTCGATTTGTTTTTCTTTTAAATAAAAGTCAACATCATCAAATAATCTTGCTCCAATAAATAAAATCTTCATAATCTCACGTCCAATACGATAATTATAGTAATCCAATATTTTTAATTATATAATGATTCTAATGATAAAATTAAAGTATTTTTAAGAGAATTTACACTCTTTAAAACAACTTCAGATAAATTTTCTCCTAAATTCATAGCTAATGGTTCAATTCCAATGAATAAAAACTTAAAATCAATATCATTTTCAAGATATTTGATTAAGAATGATATAGACATTGAATGAGTTGAAACATTGACATTAGCTATTTCATCTTTTTTAATAGATTTAATAGTTCCTACTTCACTACCCATTAAAGCTGCATCAATTATTATTATATGACTAGGATTCTCATTTTTTATAGAACCTGTGAAATTTTCAGGAGCAGATCCTCCATCAATAAGAATTATATTGCCATTATTCTTATTGATAATTTCTTCTTTTTCAAGTTCTTTTATTATAAATGATCCTAAAGCATCATCACCACGAAGTTCATTTCCAATCCCCATAATAATTAACTTTTCAAAATCTTTTAAAAAAACATCAATTTCAGATTTTAATGAAATAATATCACCAATAAATGATAAATTTTGTAGTTATTATATAGTTATTTAGTAGTTACACTATTACTACTAGTTACTACTAATTAATATTAGTTACTACTACTATTTAGAATATTAATTTATTATATAAATTTTAATAATGTTAACTAATTATCAATAATACTAGTTTTAATAGTTTCTATTCCTCTCCCCATAATATATTCTAATTCTACTGAGATTTTATTATAAATTCCATTAGGAGCATTAATAGGAATAAAAAGTGGAGGATTAAGCATAGGAGTAGGGCCACAAATAATATTATCATTAATCTTTGTAAATGTAGTTATTTTAATTCCATTAAATAAATTATTTGATTTATTTTTGTAATCACTACTTTCTACATTATCTTTATTAAAAGTAAAATCAATAGTTGTTTTAAATTCTTCTGGAAAATCTTCTAAGAAATCAAATTCCCCAATTTTGACACTACTACCTAAAACAGCATATTTTGGCTTTTTTCCATGATATTCTTCATCTTCATAGTGAATATAATCTCTTTCCATATAAATTGGTTCAGCCATATTGATTATTCCTTTAGGGATGATTTTTCCATCTTTTTTAAGATATTTTTTAGCATTTTTAAGAGCAGGAATTTCTTCTTCATCTATTAATGCAGTATCAAGCATCTCACATATAATCAAATCTGCAAAGTCTTCAAAATCAAATAAAGAAACATCATCATTAATAAACGAAACATTATCAATTTTAGCTTCTTTAAATGATTTTTTTGCATATTCAATTATTTTAGAATCAATATCAATAGCTATTATATGATTAAAATAATTAGAAGCTAGAAGAGATAAAACTCCAGAACCACAACCAATATCAAATGCTAATTCTAATTTTTTATCCTTAGGATTTATATCAGAATTTGAATTAAAATCAAAACTATTATTAGAACCATCAATATTGTCTTTAGAAAATTCAAGAATTCCTTCAAAAAAAACAGCTATACGATCCTTATCTTTAATTAAATTTGAATGATAAGGAGTTACATAAAATTTCATGACAAAAATATTATATATTAATAAAATTAATGTGATTTAAATAAATATTATAAAAATTAACGTTTTAAAATTAATATTATTAAAATTAATGTATTTAAACTAATATTATTAAATTAATGTTTTAAAATTAATATTATTAAAATTAATGTATTTAAACTAATATTATTAAATTAATGTTTTAAAATTAATATTATTAAAATTAATGTATTTAAATTAATTTAATAAAAATAAAAATTAGAAAATGAAACTTAAATTAATTTAATATTAATTAATATTAATTTAAGTTTGAAATTTTAGTAAATGATATTACTTAATCTGGGTCGAAATTTTCACCATTTGCTGTACTGGTGAGTTTCACATGATCGACACCTTTAAGTCTCATCATTTTTTCAGTTAACTCTCTTATACTGTTAACATCACCATTAACAACAATAACTTCCATACAATATTTAGCAGTCATATGTATGTGCATACTAGTGTTAATTTCATCTCTATAATCATGCTGGATTTCAGCTAAGTTTTCCATTACTCCAGTATAGTAATGATCATATATTACAGTTATAACACCAATTCTTTGACCTTCCATCTCATTCATCCATTGGTAACGGACAATATAATCTTTTAAAGCATCACGAATACCTTTTGAACGAGATTGATACCCCCTGTCTTTTAAAACTTCGTCAAAATCAGCGAGCAATTTTTTTGGTAAAGACATACTTATTCTCATCATTTAAAACCTTCCTAATTATTTTTAACCATATATAATCATATATTTATTATATTAAATTTATACAATTAATATATACATATATAAATTTAACAAACAATATATTCATAATAAATTTATACAATTAACATAATTATTATATCTTATATTAGTTATATATAATATGTTTTTATATATTTTTTTAAAATTAAATTCATATAAAAAATATTTAAAATATATATAATCTATATTCAATAAAAAAATATATTAAAATATCCTATTTAACATTTAATCTATTAGTCAACATTAAATCACCAAAGAGTTATTTATAACTTATTAAATTTAATATTAAACTTATTTATGAATCTAATGTAAGTATAAATTATTTAATCTATTTTAAAAAATTCATTTATAATTAAATACTTTGTTTTATAGTAGTACTTTGAACATATATAAATATTACTATTTATTAATTTATTAAGAGTTATTATTTATTAAAATCTCTATTAAAATTATATTTTTTATTAAATATATTATAAAAATAACTATTAAAATATCATAAAATATACTAATTACAGTAATTAATCATGTTATTAAAATATTATATTATATTAAAAATTATTGATAAATAAATACTTTTCATATTAAAAAATCAACATTTTATAAATTAATAATAAAATAAATACTTTTTACTAATAATATTTATTATATAAGGTAATTATTGTCCTTTAATATTTATCCCAAATTTTTCTAAAAAAATAAAAAATTAGATATATTATTATGATTAAATAAAATAATATAAATAATAAGGTGGAAAAATGAAAATCAAAGATGTTATGAATCAAGAGGTTATATCTATATCTGAAAACACCACTCCAATAGAAGCTTTTGAAAAAATGTATAAAAATGGTGTGAGAAGACTTTTTGTCTTAGATAAAGAAGGAACTCCTAGTGGAGTAGTTTCTTACAGTGATTTAATTGGTGTTTTAAATCATCTAAGTGATTTTGATAAAGAAAATAATGAAGAAACAATAGCTGACATTATGACAACGAATATTGTTACAGTCAATGCTCAAGAAGAAATAAAAAATGCGGCTAATTTAATGTTAAGAGCTGATGTTTCTGGACTTTTAGCTTTAGATAGAAAAAAGCCAGTGGGAGTCATTACTAAAACTGATATTTGTAGATTAGTGGCTGCTAGCTTCCTTGTTCCAAAGAAAGAATAATCTCTAAAAGGAAATTCCATGATAACAATTGCTAAAAAAGAAGAACTTGTATTCAATCAAATTAAAATATTCAGCTTAGAATATGAAGAAGGCATACCTGAAAATATAATTAAGATGGAACTTGGAATCTATGAACATGAATTAAAAGAGATTTTAGAAGAATTAGCTGCCAAAAACCTCATAAAATATTTTGATAAAAAAATTAAATTAGCTGATTTTGAAAAAGAAATCACCTCGGTTGAATCAAGAAATGAAGTTAAAATGGCAGATCTAGATGCTAAAGAAAAAAAAGCCCTAGAAATTATAAAAAATTTAGTAGATAAAAATAAAACTGTTCCAAAATATATTTTAGAAGGAACTCTCTTATATGGAGAGTTAAAACTAAGTAATTTCAGAATGTACCATATAATAGTATCTCTTGAAAATAAAGACCTAATAAAACCAATTAATAAAACAGATGGAGAATACTATTTATTAGTTGATAAATAAAACTTCTTATCTTGATTATTTTATAATTTCAATATAATTTTTACAAATTATTAATTATATTATTATAAAAATTATAATATTTAAAAAAAATAAAAAATTATTTTAATTTATTAATTATATAAATTAAAAATATTAAAAAGAAATAAAAAAAATTATTATAATATATATTAAAATTAAACTTATTTAAAAAAATAAAAAAAATTATTATAATAATATATAAATAAAACTTATTTAAAAAAATTTAATCTAATTTTATTCCATTTTCTATAGGGATTTCCCTTAACCATTTGATATCGCTTTTATACAGCATTCTAATATCACTGATATCATAACGAATCATAGCTAATCTTTCAATTCCAAGGCCAAAAGCAAGAACTGGAACATCAATTCCTAGTGGTTCTAAAACTTCTGGTCTAAACATTCCAGAACCTCCAAGTTCTATCCAACTCTCTTTTTCCTCAAGATAGACTTCACATTCAGTTGAAAGGTAAGTATATGGGAAGTAAGCTGGTCTAAATCTAACCTCAAAACCAAGTTTTTTATAGAATTCTTTTAAAGTTCCAAGGAGATTTTGATAGCTAATATCTCGAGCTGCAACAATACCTTCCACTTGATGAAATTCTGGAAGATGTTTATAGGTTATAGTTTCTCTTCTAAAAACTCTTCCAACAGAAAACATTTTTATAGGAGGTTTATTTTCATTTAAAAACCTTGTGGAAATTCCTGTAGTGTGAGTTCGAAGAACTGATTGTTTTGCAACATCTTTATTCCATTTATAATTCCATCCTTCAGAACCAGTATCTCCACCAGTTTCATGAGTTTTAGCAACACGATTCACTAAATCATCTTCAGGAAGATTACATTCACTTGGATTTTTTACATAAAAAGTATCCTGCATCTCACGAGCAGCATGATCTTGTGGTTGGAAAAGAGAATCAAAGTTCCAAAAAGCAGATTCTAAAATAGATCCATTACTTTCAGAAAATCCAAGGTTTAAAAATATTTCCCTAATCTCATCTATAATTCTTCTAAGAGGATGTCCTTTTCCAGGGAAAATTTCAGGATATTCTGCATCAATGTCATATGGACGATAATTTAAATTTTTCCATTCCCCAGATTTTAGCTGTTTTGATGTGAGTTGAGTAGCTTCTTCTTGAATAGTAATCCCTTTTTTTAATATTTTTATTCCATTTTCAAGGATTTTGAAGCTGTGAGTTGCATTTTTATCAATTTCAATGAGGTTTTTTCTTTCACTAAGCTGTTTTAATCCAGCAGTCAAATCTTCATCAAGATTAGAAATCAATGCTTGAGACTCTGTATTACCATTAATACTACCGATGTTTCCATTATTATCCTTATCAGTATCAAGAAGAATTTTTAGAAGTTTTTCATCATTACCAATTTTATCCTTAAATTCATAGCCAAAATCAGTAATAGTGATAGTTCCTTTATCAATTTTAGCCCATTTTTTACGAACTAACCATCCAATTACAATTTTAATTTCATAATTTTCAATGTTACTTGATTTAGCTAAATCTTTCATAGCTATTTCTGTTTTATCTATTAAAATGTTTAAAACCCTTCTTTCTGGAAGACCAATCTGAGCGTATTTTTTACCAACATCTGTTAATTTAATAGATTCAGTTACTTGTTTATCTACTTCTATAATATCTTTAGAAGCAAGTGATCCTGCTGCACTCATAATAGATTTTATATCCATGGAATTGTTTTTAGCTATCTCTTCAGGAGTATAATTTTCATTTTCCCCAAGAGATTTCAATAGCTTTTTTTCGTAAATATGTAATTCATTAATGATTTTTGAAATGTCTTCACTCATTTAAACACCAAATAGAGTAATTATAATACATAGTGTGATATTAAAAAATTTTGATTTATTAGATAATTAGTAATATATCACTAAATAATATGTTTTTATAATATAAATATTATTTATTTAATTTAGATAAATATATATAAACTTATTAATTTATTTAATTATTATATAGGATATAAAAATATTAAATATTGAATTATTTAAAAAATATAAAAATATTAAATATATTTAATTAAATTATAAAAAATAAAAATATTAACTTATTTAATTAGATTATAAAATATAAATAAAATTATTTTTTATATGCTATCATAAACATCCTATAGAATGGAAATAAAACATTTCCATCAGATTGTTCATAATAATATTTTTTAGATTCTTGTAAAATATCTTTTTCAAATTCTTCTCTATCTCTTTGATTATTTAACTGTTCTAAATATGGTTTTAATGCTGTTGAATGTAAAAAGTCAATAATTTCTTTCATTGAGGACAATATATGGAAATAACGCGTTTCCCATAAAAAAAGTTCTTTTGTATATTTACTTAATAATTCATAATAATAATTAAGTTCATGACCCCCTTTGTTCCAAAAATTATCAATATAATCTTTCCATTTGTATCTATTTAAAACATTGTTAATAGCTATATTTATTGGCATATTTTCAAAATTTGGAATTTGGCAAGCAAATGCTCCATTATTTTCCACTATTTTCCATAGATTATGTATTAATTTTTCATGATTATCTATCCATTGAAGAGCAGCATTTGAAAATACCAATGAATATTTATTATCATCAGTAATATTTTGAGCATCCTCATGTATCCATATTTGATTAGGATAATCATTTTTTGCCCTTTCAATCATAGTTTTTGATGAATCTAAACCAATGATTTTACTATTTGGCCATTTATTTACTAGTATTTGAGTACTGTTTCCAGGACCACAACCAATATCAATTATAGTTTTTGGATTAATTAACTCAATACTTTCAACCAAATCAATAGAAGGTTGTGTCCTCTCATTTTTAAAAGCTAAATATTTATTGGAGTTCCAATCTGCCATGAAATTTCCTCTAAAATATTATTTAAAAATATTAATATTAATAATAATCAGCTAAATAGCTAACCATAATAGATGAAGCTGTTAAATCAGCAGTTGTTCCAGGATTTAATTTATTTTTAAATAAATAATCATCAAATTCAGCTAATTTTTTATTAAAATCAAACATTTCATCTTCAATATCAAAATAAGGTAAAATTTCTTTAGCTAAAGCAGAAACTTCTTTTGCCTTTTCTTCACCATACTTTCTTGAGATTAAAGTATCTGGAACTTCAGATAAAATTGTTAAAAAAGTAACTACTGTAGCAGTATTAACTGATAAATCTTTTTTTAATCTTGAAAATGTTGGATAACCTATATCAAAACTAACTGGCATTTTAGTCGTTAATTCTTTAGCTAAACTATCCCAAGATGAAGAGATATTTAAAACATCGAATATATTTAAATTATTTTCAATTAATTCATTATTAGCTTCTTCTGAGCTAACACTATACTCCTTCTGATCACCCATACCCCCTGCATCAGCTATATTAATAGCTTCATAAAGAGCAATTGTATCAATTACAGTAGAATGAACAATTAAATTATGAATATTATTTCTTAACTCCTCTAAATTAGAACTAATAGCTGCAGACATAGCTATTGGAGTAAGTAACATAACAATACCTAAGTTAGTGTTGTTAGCTATCCAGTTATCAGTTTCCTTAACAGCCCGAAGAATATATTTTCCAAGATTTGCCTCTTTAAAAGAAATAGAATTATTAATTTCAGAAGCTCTTGTGGCTGCTTCTCTTATGGTATCTCCAATAACAATTCCACTAATGATAAAATCTTCAAAAACCATATCTTGAAAATCACGAGTTCGGTGAACATTTCCAGGTTTAGGATAACCACTTACTTCAAGTGCTGATGATATTTGAGCTATTTTAGCTATTAATTCTGATTTCATATTAAAACCTATTAGTAATTTCATTCATTAATTTCAAAAAATTGTAATTCTATATATTAATTTCAAATAAAATAATATCAATCCATTATTCAAAAATATAATTCCATATATTAATTTCAAATAAAATAATATCCATCTATTATTCAAAAAATATAATCCTATATATTAATTTCAAATAAAATAATATCCATCTATTATTTAAAAAATATAATCCTATATATTAATTTCAAATAAAATACAATTTATCTATTAATTTCAAAAAAGTTTAAGGTATTTTGATAAACTACTTCAGCTAATTCTTTAGAATCTTTACCCATACTTGTAGCGATAGCTTCAAAAATATGTGGAAGATATTTTGGTTCATTTCTATTATTTCGTGGTTTATTTTTCATGTCCCTAGGAGTTAAAAAAGGAGCATCCGTTTCAACCATTAATTTATCTTCAGGAATGATATTTATTATATTAGCAAGATTTTTTCCACGTCGTTCATCGCAAACCCAACCAGTAATCCCAATATAACAACCTAAATCTAAATATGTTTCCAATTCTTTTTTATTACCTGTAAAACAATGTACAACAGCATTTTTAATTTTTCCTTCATATTTTTCTAAAATATCTCTAAAATCATCATATCCTTCTCTATCATGAAGAAAAAGAGGCATATTTAATTCATTTGCTAATTGAATTTGTCTTTCAAACCACTTTTTTTGCTTATTTCTTGGTGAAAAGTTACGATTATAATCTAATCCACATTCCCCAATAGCTACAACATAGGGATTTTTAGCAATTTTACGTAAATTATCTATTGTGTTTTCATTACAATCTTTTGCATTATGAGGATGAACTCCTGCAGTTGAAAATAAGTCTCCATTAAAGTTAGAAACATATTTTTTAGCTTCTAAACTACTTCTTTCTGTTGTACCAGTAAGAATAATAGGAGAAACACCTAAATTTTTTGCATTTTGAATAATTTCTTCTCGATCTTTATTGAATGACTTGTGCATTAAATTAACACCAATATCAATCAAATTATATTTATTATTACTACTATCATTATTCATATTCTCAACCAAAAATAAAATTAGATTTTAATTAATCTATTTCCTTCATATAATTCCCACATAAATATATTAATATTCCATAATAATTTATATAAAAATATTTTATAAATTATAATTAATCTATATAAAAATATTTTATAAATTATAATTAGTCTATATAAAAATATTTTATAAATTATAATTAGTCTATATAAAAATATTTTATAAATTATAATTATCATTATATAATATATTAATTAAATATTAAAAAATAATACTCATTATTGTCCAATATAAATAAATTAAATCTAAATTAATCTAAATTATCCAAAATATCCTTTGCAAAGTGAGTTAATATTAAATCCGCACCTGCTCGCTTTATAGAAATTAAGCTTTCAATAATGACATCTTCTCTTAAGTAACCCAAATCTATTCCAGCTTTTATCATTGAATATTCACCACTAACATTATAAGCAGCTATTGGAAGATTAAACTCCTCTTTTAAAGACTTAATTATATCTAAATATGCAAGTGCAGGTTTAACCATTAACACATCCGCACCTTCAACCATATCAAGTTCCGCTTCACGAATAGCTTCACGTGCATTAACTGGATCCATTTGATAGGATTCTCTATCTCCACAACTTGGTGCTGACGATACTGCTTCTCTAAATGGGCCGTAAAATGAAGAGGCATATTTAGCTGAATAAGACATAATCAGAGTATTTTCATAACCATTTCTATCAAGAATTTCTCTAATAGCTAAAACTCTTCCATCCATCATATCACTAGGAGCTACAATATCTACTCCTGCTTCTGCGTGAGAAAGTGCTACTTTAGCTAAATAATCTAAGGTTTCATCATTTAAAATTTCAATTGACTCTGTAGTATTAAAAGAATTATTTTCTTCTTTAATAGAATCATTTTCTTTTAAAAGTCCACAATGACCATGAGAAGTATATTGACATAAACAAACATCACTAATAACAACCAAATTAGTTTCCTCTTTAAATCGTTTAATAGTTTTTTGAACTACTCCATTTTTTGCAAATGCCTGAGAACCACATTCGTCCTTTTCATCTTCTAAAGGAATACCAAAAATTATTATAGATTTTAATCCTTTTTCTTCCAATTCTTTTCCATAGATAACTGCATCATCTATTGAATACCTATATTCTCCAGGCATTGTAGATATAACTTCTTTTTTACCATTTTCAAGCCCTTCTTTAACAAAGAGAGGATATATTAAATCTTCTTTGTTTAAGCTAGTTTCTTTGAAAATATCCCTAATTTCAGGAGATTTTCGAAGCCTTCTCATTCTTGTTATTGGAAAATTCATTTATTTCACCTATATTTAATTATTAGTTTTATCCCAAAAAACATATTAAGTCTAATCGTGGGAATAAATCACTTTGTGTCCTTTAGAAATGATTGATTGGAATTTTTTAGAAATTTTGTTCCAATCTGTTATATCTACTGAAAAAAACAAAACAGATTCTTGGAAAGCATGCCTTAAATCACCCATTCTATATAAAGGTAATTTATGCTCTCCAATAATAACTAAATCTAAATCAGAAGATTCTTTAGCTGTTCCATGATAACGTGATCCAAAAATCCATACATCAAAATCTGGAACATATTTTTTTAGTATATCAGTTATTATCTTAATTTCTGTCTCAGAAACTTGCATTATATTCTTTCCTTCAAAACATTAGTGAAATCTTCAGCAAATTTAAGAAAATCAAATGCTGTATTTAATGTTTCATCTGCAACATCTTCATTATAAATATGAGAAGTGTTGTTTCTAGCTTCATGAAAAATCCACCACATATTTACATCAGAAATTAATAGATTTTGTTTGGCAATCCTATAAAATTCTCTTCTTGTAACTCCATCTACAATATCTGGACTTATATTAATCTCAAGCCATCGTTTCATAAACTTCCAAGATAATTCATAAGCAACTTCAAAATTTTGAATAACACCCAAACGAATAGAGTGCTTTAAAGCTTCATTTTGCGAACCATATTCTTCATAAGCATTAATACTATTATTTAATGCATTAATTGCACTTATTAAGCTTGTAATATCCAGTTCAGCCATTTAATTTTCTCCATTAAATCAAAATAATTAAATAACTTAATTAAATAACATAATTAAATAATCTAATTAAATTAATGAATTTAATAAACTATATTATTTATAAAAATTTTTTATTTTTATAATTTAAAAACCTATGATTTATTATTATTTATATAATAATTAATATATTTTTCTAAAAATTGATAATCAATTTTTGTGGAGTTTTGAATAAAATTTTCAAGTTTTATTAAATGTTTAATAAATAAAAAGCAATTTTTCTAAAAAAATCCGCAGTTTTTAGCCTCTAAAAAAAGTATTTTATTAGATTAAAAATATGATTATTTTTTTATCTTAAATTCATTAAGGATTTTATCATTTAAACCATATGGTTTTTTTGAATAATATCTTTTAGCATGTTCAACTATCAATGCATGATACTCTTGATATTCATTTACTCCGCCATGAAAATTTTCTTCAAAAAAGTTTTTAATCTTCATGTAGCTATCATTTTCTTTTATATATCCTAAATAAGCAAAAATTCTTTTAGTATATGCATCAACTTCAAATTCCTCTTCTTTATGAGCAAATAAAAGGATCGAATCAGCAGTTTCATTTCCCACTCCTTTAACAGCTAAAAGATCTTTTCTGAGTGGTGTTTTATCTCCTAAATTAATATAAAAATTAGATATATTCTTTAGATAATTTGTTTTTTGATTAACAAAACCTGCACATCTAATAGCACTTTTAAATTCATTTTCATTGTTACTTACAAATTCCAAAAGAGATTCTGGTGTAAATTCGATTAAATTGATTAGATTGTTTAATGCTTGTTCAACTGAAGTCCATGTAGTATTTTGAGTTAGAATAGATCCAATTATTATTTCAAACTTTTGGTGATTGTTTTTTGGAAAATCATAATCCCCTGGGTGATAACCCTCAATAGCTCCTGTTTTTTTAGGATTTATACCTTCAAAATTATGAAATGGCCACCATCCTTGATGAGAGTAGGTTTTTAGAAGTTTATCATATATTAAATTTAGATTGTTCATAATCCATATCCTTATTTTCAATTAATGTATTCTAACTATTCCTTCTTTACCATCAAAATGTCTGTCATATGAAGCTATTTTAACTATATTCATTCTTTTCATGATAGTTATCATGATAGAATCTGAAAAGCCTAATTTTCCTTTATATCTTAATTGTATATTTAATGCATCATCATATACTCCCATATCTTCAAGATAGATTTGAAAATTATCTTTAATTATTCTAAAAACTTCTTTATTGAGTTTTCCATCTTTAAATTTCCTTAAAATATTAAGAACTTCAATAATTACAATATTTGATACTATTTTTTCTTCATTTTGGATTTTACTGGCTAACTTAACTGCTTTGTTGTGGCGATCATCACTATTATTTACTAATGCAACTATGAAAGAAGTATCAAGAAAAATCAACCTTCTCACCATTTCTTAGTTTTCTTTGTAATTTAACTGAATCTGTATTGTCTTTTGATGAAACCATACCTACTAAATCTAAAAAATCGGTTTTTTTTCTAAATTCAATTTCGACTTTATTATCATCAGAAATATTCCATTCTACTATATAGTCTAAATCTAAATTTAGCTTTTTCCTAATTTTAGAAGGAACCACAGTTTGAAAACCATTGTATAACTTAGTAATTTCTCCCATATTTTCACCTTATAATTATTTTATACATAAAAATGTATAAAAATATACTTATCTTATACATAATGATATATAAATTTTCAGGTATTTAAATATTTATCATATATTTTTAAATTTATCTGATTTTTTTATATATATCATATAATTTCATATTTATATGAAATTTCATATTTATCATATATTTTATATAAAAAAATAACTTTTTAAAAAAATTTTTTATTACAAAAATAATAATATAAAATATTTAAAAATTAATAAAATAATTATAAAATATTTATAAAATATATAATAAAAATTAAAAAATTAATTAAAATAAATTAATAAAAAATAAATTAATAAAAAACAAATGATTACAATTGAAGTTCAGGACGAATAACATTAATTCCATCTTCTTTTAAAACATCAAAAGATTCAATATGTGTTGTATGAATTGGATATAAGTTTTCAGGATTAATTTCTCGAATCATAGCTAATATCTCTTCACCACTTGCATGACCAGAAACATGCATAGGATGTATTGGGCATAAATTAAAATGATTTAACCAATTTTCAACTCTTTTAAAATCTAATGCCATTTCATCACTAAAAGGTTCTGTTATAGAATAGATATAAATTCCATTTTCAGGTTTAATATCAATTAACTGACCAAAATCAAAGGCATCACATCTAAAAATATATTCTTTAGGATTTTCTTTTAAATCTTTGTATGTGATAAAATTATCTTCTTCTAAAAATTCTCTTTCCCATTTATCATAGTCTTTTAAAACTTCTTCGTCATCTTCATCTAATATCTTCCAATTATCATCATAACAAACATAATGTTCTCCAGAAATAAGACCTTGTCTTTTTCTTGGGAAGAAAATTGTAATATTTGGATCTTTTAACTTTGGATATTTATCTTGTTCAATTCCTTTATCTTCTTCTAATAAATTTAACATATAAGCTTGTTTTGAGTTAATAGCTAAAATTCTATCTGTACTTTTAGCTACATTGTAAAAAGTGATTAATCTATCTAAATCTCTAATTGGGAAGTTGACAATAGCTAATCCTTTATGGTCTTTAATTAAATTAGTAGCTTTAATTTCAATGTCTTCTTCCGTCCCTTTACTATTTTCATTGATTCGTGTTCCTTCACAAAGCATTGCTGTTGGCTGGAATTTACTAGACTCTTTTACAAATTTATTACTGAAATCTAAATTTCTTCCATGGAAACGAATATCTCCAGAGTAAACTATAGCTTCTGAATTATTTTCTAAAAAGTATGCAGAAGAACCAGGTAGGGAATGATCAACAGGTATTGAAGTGACTTTAAAATCATTAATTTCAAATGGAGAGTATGGATCTACAGTTATAATATCTCTTTTTACTTTAGCTTCATCACCTGTAAGTTTTTTATATCCTTCTCCTCTTTTTTTAGGAGTATAATGAAAACTTTTTTTTAAAGTCATGATTTCAGCAAAAGAAGCTTTACCTGTTTGTTCTAAAACTTTTAATATAATCTCTGATTCTTTTCTCATGAAAATTGGTATGTCTTCTCTTAAATGATGAATATATGCACTGTGATCTAAATGAGCATGGGATAAAAGAACCCCATCTACACTTGGTTTATTTAAAGCATTTAATCCACAATGTTTTAGATAATCCTCTCGATATATTCCTTTAATTTGAGGTAAAAGACCTAACTCAACAAAGTCAAGAATTCCATTAAGTTTTCTAGGTTGTAAGAATTCTGAAAAATACTCTCCTGCCTTTGAAAAGCTCATACCAAAGTCTAAAAATAAAGAAGAAATATTTTCTTTAGATGAATTAGAAGACTCTTTATTATCTATTAATATTTTGTTTCCACCAATTTCATTTACTCCACCATAGAATTTTAATGACAAGTTACCACCTTATTAAATTATTCGATAATTTCTGTATATTTTATCATGGTTTCTTTTACAGGTTCATCAGGATGATTTAAAAAGTATTTCCAATCTTCTAAATCAAGTTCTAATTTTACATTCCCATTACTTTTTTCAAGAACTTTTTTAATTTTATCCATAGTCCCACATCTTTTTTCAAAATCTTTTACTAAATCTTTTCCTTTAAGTTCTTTAATATACGTTGTTTCAATCATGAAAAATCCCCTATAATATTTATTGATATTTTCCAATATTTTAAATTATTAATTGAAAAAATATTATATTTTTTTATTATAAAATATTAAATGAAATATTTATATAAATACTTATACATTTTTATGTATAAAAATAAGTAGCTATTTATACATTTTTATGTATAAGATAAGTATATTTTTATACATTTTTATGTATAAAACAAGTAGCTATTTATACATTTTTATGTATAAAATAAGCCTATTTTTATACATTTTTATGTATAAGATTATGATTATATAAAAATCATTTATAAAACCTATTTATAATAATCCAATAAACAATAGATCCAAATATATAAGACAAAACATCTAAATAATCAAAAACACTATTAGGTTTAAGAAATAGTGCAAGATATTCCCAAACAAATGATATTAATAATATTAAAGGTATTAAAAATTTTAAAGAGCTAATTTCTTGATTGAAAATGATAAACTAATATTGATATAAGATAAAATGATAATTCCCACTAAAAAATCATTAAAATGATTTTTGAAGATTATTGTTAAAATCCCTAATTCAAGTTTTTTTAGGAAGAATATATTTATAGTGCTAAAGCTAGTGAAATAGCTATTAAATAAATATTTATTCTATTATTATGATTATTTATAATCTTTTTTAGATTATCTATTAGTAAGTCATGGATTAACATAGTTTTTAATTAATTTATTTTGTAAAATACTTAATTTTTGTAGCCTACAAATTATTAAATTAATAATTTATTTTCTAGAAAATTATAATTGAGAATTATTCCAATAAAATTTCAGCTATTTTTCTTAAATCCAAATCAATTTTCTCCCAATCTTGATTCAAATCAAGAGTTTTTATTTGAATAATTTTATCTTGAATTTTATATTTATAATCAATACTTTTTGATTTTTCATCTCTAAGAGCAGCATAAAGTAAGATTCCACTTATTTCTCCAGAAAATTTACTATTGTTTACATATGTATAAATTTGATAAAGATTCGGAGAATGTAACATAGTTTTTTCATGAAAAGTTGATAAAATATTTTTATAAAATTTAGTATCTATGATAAGTTGTTTATCCCCATATTCTAATACAATATCTGTTCTCATATTTGGAAGATATTCTAGTCCTTTTTCTTCTTTAAAAGAGCCATCTAGTTCCCATTTTATAAATGGTTTATGAACTTTTAATTTTCTACATTCTTTCTTATAAAAATTAAATACAAAATCTTCATATAACTTAGCCATATTTTCTTCATTTTGTTGAATAAACGTGATTTCACTAGCTCCTTCTTCTGGAAGCTTCACTAAAAAAATTAATTCACATATAGTTATAGGTAAACTATAATATTTGTTATTTTTATTCCACATTAATGATTTAAAAACTTGTTTACTTAAATTAATAGAGTCAACATTATTAAAGAAAGGTCTTAATTTCTTGAGGTCTTTTTTTAAGTTATTATTCAAAGAATCAGTTCGAATTAATTTATCCATAGTAGTTTTAATTATCTGATTGAATAAAACATCTGTACTAAATTCATCATATTGACAATTTAATTTTTTATAAATAGTTGTTCTTCTTTTAATACTTTCAGAAATATTTATTTTTCCTTTTAAACTAGAAGTATCTTCACTTTTAAGAATATATTCTCTATAAAAACCTCTTCTAATAAGACTATTAATAGATTCAATCAATATTCTAGCAAAAAGGTCATAGCTATTTTTAAAATCCACAGATTCAAGTAAAATATTCTGATTAATTTTAATATGCTTATAAGCATAGCTAAGCATATAATAAATATTTTGGATTGGAATTTCATTTCTACTGGTAGAGTTTGCACTATCAAAATCTTCATATCGATTATTAATCTCAGATTCAGTAGATATCATATAAATCATTGCTTTTAAGAATTCATATATTTAATAATTTTTCAATTTCTTCTTCTGCTTTTTCTAAATCATCAAACCAATATTCTTTTAAAAGAGGAGCTATTTCATAATTGATAATAGACCTAAACCACTGTTTATTTTTAGTGCCTTTCCCACAGAAATAAGCATGCCCTATTCTAAATCCATACCCTAAATCTTCATCATCAAGGATTCTGTTATTAAGTACTTTGAATTTACTAATAATTTTAATAGCTAAGTCCTCATCAACCCCAATTTCAATTAAATGATTTTTAAATATATTATCATTTTCACTATCTTCATCAAATAGTGGTGGGAGTAAATAAAACACGAATCTTCGCCTTAATGCATAATCGATAATAGCTAAACTTCTATCAGCAGTATTCATCATACCAATAATATACACATTTTCAGGAACATAGAATCTAGGTCCTTTATCAGAATATGTTAAATGAATTCCAAAATCTTTTCCCCTCTTATCTTCTTCAATAAGCATCATAAGCTCACCAAAGATTTTACTAATATTTCCTCGATTAATTTCATCAATGATAAAATAATAAGCATTATCAGGATCTTCACTAGCTTTTCTGCAGAAATTATAAAAAACACCATTATTTAATTCAAAACCATCTCCACTTGGACGATACCCTTGAATAAAATCTTCATAAGAATAACTCTGATGGAATTGAACAAATTCAACACGGTTTTCGTCTTTTTCACCCATCATTGAATAAGCTAATCGTTTAGCTATAAATGTTTTTCCAACTCCTGGAGAACCTTGTAATATGATATTTTTCTTTCTTTTAATTAGATTGACTAATTTATCATATTCTTTTTCTATGAAAACCACTTCTTTTAAGAAATTTTCTTTAGTGTAAGTTTCCTCTATAATTATATCTTTATTAATAAAATCATCAAAAAGTTTTATCACTTTATCATTATAAGATTTATCAATCTTTTCATAGTTATTATCTAAATATTTTTTTATATCTCCTTCAAAAAAGAATTTAAAAGGTGTACTTCGACCATATCCAGAATTTCTTACTATATCCTTATGTAAATTATACAACTTCTTACTTTTTGAAAAAACATTTAATAATGTGTCTTTACAAAGATACTCATCAAGTTGCAAACCTAATGCATTTGCCAAAGAAAAACAATAATTGTCATAATAACTTACATTAGTTAAAGTTTTCACAGGTAATGAATTGATTGAAGAGGGAACATCGAACTCTCCATTGTCATCAGTTTTAATCCATTGAACTTCACGAACATTATTAAAATCAGCTCCAGAGAATAAAGAATCCTTTAAAAACTTGTAATCAGAACAAACAATCCCTAATCCTAAAAGTTTTTTTATTCCTTTTTTAATAAAAACTAAGTCACCAATTTTCATTTCTTTCGGAAAATCTAAGAGACATTTCGCATCATTATATGGATTACTTTCAGAAGAGTAATTATTAGGATAATATTCTTTTAGAGCATTTCTAATCTCTTCAGAATCATTATATTTAGATAAATCACCCAACATCCCCCGACCAATAGCTATTAAATTATTTTCTTTAAAATCATTCCATGCCTCTGCATTTTCACCAGGAGATAATAACCAAACATTTTTAGCACAATTATTTTCTTTATCATCAGAAACAAGTGTGAATTTCCACTCATTCAAATTATATCCAAGTTCAGAAATCACTTCTTTTGATTTTTTAAAAAGGTCAAATGCAGAAAGTTTTGTATCAGTATATATTCCAGAATTCCCTACTTCTTCAATAGTTGCAGAGGGAATAAAATTATTTTTGTCTTTTGAAAAAATATTTCTAGAAAAATAAATGAGTTCATTATTATCTATTTTTGATTCAAGTTCTTTTCTATTATTTTCAAAAACAAACTCACAAATATGTAAATATAGATTATTCCAACTTTTTATTTTAACAGATTCATTATTGGGGCAAAATAGGTTCATAGGTTTTCTATTTACAAGGTCCTCCCAATCAATATCATCATCAAAATTATAACATTTGCTATCACTCATACCTATACTATCCTCCCTGATTTTTTTATATTCTAATTTAGGATTATCTGGTGAACCAAATTTTTCCCAACAAATCTGACCAAAAAACTTTGTAGATATATTAGCCCTCTTTGCTAATAATGCCAATTGACCACTACGTCCATAAACCTTTGAACTAGGTTTAATCTTAAAACAATTGAGAAAAAAATCTTGTAACTTTTCATTATGGAACTCTGTAAACTTATCTGGAAAAATCATTGAATAATATTTATGAATCCATAAAGCTACTGAAGTCATGTTAATTGTTTTGAGATTATAATTCAATTCTAAATCTAGTATTTCATAATCACTTTCATTTTCAAGAGAATTTGACTCAATAATTTCAGCACCTTTTACTAAAACATCCCTAATTTCACGAGCTTTTTCCAACGCCTCATCATCAGAAAGTTCTGAATGTTTTGGCGAACTTCCATACATCCATTTTCCAGTGACTTTATGTTTGAACAATTTAAATTTATAAGCAGAACCTCCTTTAATAGATCCAAATTTACCATAATTTTTATCAAATTCAAGAGCATAACAAAGATTATTTTGATTTCCATCATGGAGGAACATATAGTTCAATAATTTATCATCAGAAAGGTTTTTTAAAACTTCTGGAGAAAATCTTCTCTGAAAATTTCTGTATAATCTCTCATCTTCATCTTTGTAAGTGTATTCTGAATTATTTATCTGTATAAAATCTGTGATATTTTTAACTGCTTTTTCATAAGAATTTTCTTCAATAATATTCTCATTAACCATCTAATCATTCCTAATTATTAATAAAAACAAAATTTTATAAAATTATCTAATAAAAATTATTTATTTTATAATATAAAAATTATATTTTAAATATTTTTATTAAAATTTCAATATAAATTTTTATTTAATTTTAAAAAAATAAAAAAAAGTGAAAAATTAACAAAATCTATTTCAGCTTTGCTAATTCTTTAACTTCATCAAATTCAACGAATCTTTTCAATTCACCATCTTTAAATACTGTCTCCAGATAGTCTTTTCTATCACCTAACTCATTAATAGATATTGTAACAAAAGTACCTTTCTCATTTATAAGTGAAAACCTTCCTTTTTTAGAAGTTTTTGTTGTATCTAACGGTTTTTTATAAATATCAACCCATTCATTATTTCTATATTGAGCAGATGATTTAAAAGCATTTCTTTGAGTATCTCTATTTACAGAACTATGGATACCTCCACCCATACCAAAAACAATATTAGAAGCTGCCCATTTATTGTTTTTCATAGCAAATAGAATATCTCTCATCTGTTTATAATCAATACCATCACCCCAAAGAACACCAATCTCTGGAGGGAGACTTTGTAATTTTTCTCATTTAAAGATGATGGGAAGTAACTATCAACTAAATTCAAACAATCTAAAGTAGTGGTAACTGGATCTCCAGAATCTGGACGAAGGACAATTTTATTTCCTTCAGATCTATTTAAAAATAGATCCACATCTCGTCTTAAATCTTTACCTATCTTTTTAATAAAATCTTGATAATTATAGCTATCAATAACAATTGATAAGATTCCATCTTTTGCACTATTCAATATTGTTTTAATAGTAGTATCTTCACCAATTTCACCTAAAGAAGTCATTACACTATGTTCAGTAGCTTGAACAGAATACCCTGTAAGATTATTAGATAAATTATTATTTTTTTGATAATAATTCATAGGAACGAGAAGTGCAGGAACTGTATCAGTACCAGAAAAATTAACTAAGTGAGCAACTCCAGCTAACTGGGAAGATTCACAAGAACTTGCTCCTCTAAAACCAAAGTCATGTAACATAAAGTTTAAATTAGATTTATCACTTCCAGTTACATCAAGGTAAAAATTTAGTAACTTTTTAGATTCTCGAGTTAATGTTGCAACAGTTGAAGGATACCAAACTTGAAGTAATAATGATTCAAGATAATTAGTTAGCCAATAAGATTTCTTATCAGTATTAACCACAGTCATTAAAACATTACTAACATCAACTGGAGTTCCCTCTCTAACAGCTTTTATTTCAATTGGTAATTTACCTTTAAATTTTTTTAAAATGCGATACCAACCTTCTTCATTGAAGATTCCAGGAGAAATATGAGCATCTATTATATTTTTAGCTATTTCTATTTTTTCTGCGCTTACTACTTCACCTTCAAGATACTTTTTAAGGATATATTGTAATCCAAAAAATACAGTTCTATTAAACTCTGCACCATTTCTACTTTCTAAATAGGAATAAACATACTCAGTATCATCAGGATAAAACTGATGATGAGTAAATTTATAACTATCACTTAAAAGGCATATATTGTTATTTTCTATCATTTAATCACACCTCACATTATAATTCATTCTTAAATTATATTTTTCAAAATCATTTCAAACTATCTGCAAACCTATTTGCTAAACATTCTATATCTTTTGACCTAGATACATTTTCTACCCATTCTTTAGGAATATCATCCAAACCATATAATAAACCAGCTAATGCTCCTGTGACACAAGCAGTAGTATCAGTATCATTACCTAAATTAACTGCTTTGAGTACTGCATCATGATAATTATCTGTGGTTAATAAACACCAAATACTTGCTTCTAAAGTAGATATAACATATCCTCCACTCTCAATATCATTTTTATTAAATTCATATATATTTTCTTTTAATAATCTATTAAAGAATGATATTTCTTCTAAATACTCTTCATAAACATTATCAACATTATCTACGAAAAAATCATGTAAAAATTCATGCATCTCTTTCTGTAATTTATGATATATTTTATGTTTATCTAAATCGTCTAATAATATATGTCTTAAAAACTCTAAATAGTAAAAACATCCTATAACAGACCTAATATGACCATGAGTTATAGAAGAAACTTCTTTTGTCATTTCAAATCTTTCTTCAATAGGTTTATTCATTAAAATAAATACTAAAGGAGCTATTCTCATTAAAGACCCATTACCATTTGACCATTCATCAGATTCTCCTGATGAAATTGGATTTATCCCTTGCCTAATATTATTAATAGCCACCATAGTAGTATGACCAATATCAAAAACTATCCCATCAGAAGTCCAAAATCCTTCTTTATACCATTTTACAAAGTTTTGAGCAATATCCTCTAAATCATAACCATTTATAATGCTTTCAACAAGAGCAAATGTTAAAGAACTATCATCCGAAAAAGTCCCTGGTGGTTTATTATATGTGCCAAAACCAATCATATCTTTAACAGGATTTTCACGTAAGTATTCTCTTGATTCAAACTCAACTGGAACTCCAAGAGCATCCCCAATAGCTAATCCAAATAACATTGATCTAATTTTATTATAACAAACCATAATTTTCACCAATTTACATATTTTCCATGAAGTCTGGATGTCTAACTATATAAGATTCTATATCAATGTCATTGATTAATTTAGTAAGTTTAGTGTTAGCTTCATCAAAATCTTTTGAATCACCAGTAAAAAGTTTTTGAATAATTTCTTGTGATTTTTCTTCACCACATATTATAGCTAGAGCAACATTTATCAAATCAAATTCAAACTGAGATTCTAAATTTCCAGCAACTTTAATTTTTATTTGAGGAAGAGCAAATTCACCTATTCTGTATAATTCACCCATAGCACCATTAGCCACTTCATCATCATTTGCTTTTCTTGAATTTTCTAATATTTCTATTAATTCCTCTATACGAAAATCTTTTATATATTCATTTAGTTCTATACTAGCTATAATAGATGTATCTTTATCATCTGAATATTTACGTTCTAATATATCTATTGCTATTTCAGTAGGCATTTCTAAATAAAAAGGAATATTCATGAAATCTTGGGATATAAATCCTACTTCAAGGAAACCCATTGCATCTTTACTATGTTTTGCAATAGCTATTTCTCCATAGGATACTATTTTTTGTAATATTTCTTTTTCATTTCTTTCTCCACTTATAAGTTCTTTATATAAATCATCTAATTCTTTCCATTGTGGTGAATTTTCATATTCTTTTAATTTTTCTTCACTTATTCTATATGACCTATCTGGAATTGTAATCTGAATAGTCATTTCTTCTTCAGTTACTTTTTCTTCAATTTCGTATTCAACACCATCTTTTTCTACTATTCTTTTAGTCATTTTATTACTTCCTTGTTAAAATATTAATCTTCTAAATAAATATCAAAACCTATTTTGAGCCATGAATCATGATATTTTTTATATTTTATTTCCCCAAATATTAATTTTCCAGCATCCATTAAGTTTGCAAATACTTCATTATCAACCATTGGAATATAACCAATTTTATTATTTCTATGTTTTACTAAGATAGCTCTTTTATCATAGGGGTTTTCTGCTTCACGATAAAAATCTAATCTATCTCCAACATCCAAATTAGGTTCTAATTCATCAATATTTTCTACATAACTTGTACCTGCTATAGTTGAGTGCATGAGAAATATTTTTTCAATAAATGGGTCAGCTAAATTACTATTATGCATCCATCTAACCATATCTTTTCCATTTACTCCTACAATATTTCCCATAAAACCGCTCCGTGATTATTACACTTGTTTAATATTTTTCAATACTTTTTAATAAATTTTCTAACTTTTTTTTATAATTATTTTGTAATTCAATATTTTCTTTAATTTCCTGTTCAAGACTTTCTTTATTTTTTTTCAATTTATTTTCATCATTGATTAAATCTTTTTTATTATAAGGATAAGATCTTTTTATTTCATCCATCTCTTTATCAATTATGCCTAAATTAATTTCTAATGTATAAACCTGTTCTTTTAATTTATCCATAATATTTTCATCAGTTCCATCTATATTTGAAATATCCATAATATCAGAAGCTAAAATTTTTAATACCTTTAATTTTTCTAAATTTCCATCTTCATATGCATCCATAACTTGAAAGAATAAATCTTTTTCTTTTTCACCTATATTTTCATTTAAATCAGGATGTAATTTTAAGATCAAATCTTTATAGATTGTTTTAATTTCCTTACTTTCTTCATCTGAAAGTAGTTTTAAATCATTTTGTTTTAAGGCAATGTTGAGTTTGGCACTTTTTTCTTTTAATTCCAATATCTGTTTTTCAAATTCTACTTCTATCTGTTTTCTAATAAAAATCAAATCAACTTCTTTTTGTAAGTTTATTTGCTTTTGAATGAGATGAATTTCTCTTCTGATTTTACGAATATTAAGTTTAATTTCGAATATTTTATATTCTAAATATCCTAATTGTAACATATAATTTGTTTCAATAGTTTTACATTCATGAAATACTAAATAATCCTTTTTAGCTATTTTTTCAGTTAAATTGATTTTAAGTTTTTCAATTGTATCTTTTAAATTTGCATATTCTGGATGTATGATTAAGTCGTTCATAATGTAACCTTCATGATATAATAAATTAATTTAATACTAATAAATGGATTCACTTCTAGCTCATTGACTTTACACAGAAGATATCATAGAATAATTGTGAAATCAAATATTTTTAGGACAGATTTCATTAAATTCACATTCTTCACATAATGGATTGCTCTTACATATGGTTTTTCCAAGACCCCATACATAATCTAGAATTCCTGGAAACTCAGGATTCATTTGCCTAGCTTTTTCAATGACGGTTTTATTATCTTCTAGTGGAACCAATCCCATTCTTTTAAATACTCTCATTACTAGAACATCAGCTGAAATATCTATATAACTTAAATCACTAATACTTATATTATAAACCCTCTGAAGAATATTCGCAGTCATTGTAGATATTTTTTGTCCAACACCCTTGAATTCTTCTAAACGTTTGATTAACTGTTCTGCAGTTGGATTATCATTCCAAATCTTTGATGCATCTCCATCATATTTATTTTTTATATCTTGAACCCCTTCATAAAAACACTCAGCCATTGTTTTATTAAATCTATGTAAACTTTTACCATCAGGCCCTTTTTTAAAAATTTTATAATAATATTCTTGAGTTTGATTAACATACAAAGAAAAATCTTTTCCCCCTAAACATATAGCTACTTTTCTAGGTAACTCCCATGCTTGTTCTGCAGGAATTTGGCGATCCATTATAGCACCTAACATAAATATATGGGGATATTTTTTAAATTCTAAAATTCCAGAGGGTTCTCCTTCAACATTTTCTGATGGATGTTCATCAGAAAGTGATAGTTCATATATTTTTTTACAATATTCTAATACTTTTTTTTCTAATTCTTTAGTCATTATACCACCATTACAATTAAATTTTATAGTTGAATTTAATAATTAACATAATTTCGAGCTCTTCGACTTGATGAAACTACTTCTTCTTCAAATTCATTTTCTTCTGTAATTTTTTTAAAGAAAGCTCCATGAATAATTGAATTTTCATGAACGAGCATTGCTCCAGCTATATTATCATTGACAAATCTACAATCATATCCATAACCTACTGATGGTTTTTCAACTATCTTGATAGTAGCTATTTCATTAATGAAATCTTGAGATTCTTTTATGAAATCTATATCTTGAATATTTGTTTCTTGAATTTCAGCTAAAGCATCTATAGAATAGCTTTTTATAATCTTTTCATGGTATTTTTCATAATTATCTTCAGTTGATAATAACTCCATACCTGCCAATTTACCATTGATAAATACTAAAACACCATTTTGGTTAGAAAAAGGAAATTCTTTAACATAATCACTAATATCGTCATTTTTTGCTTCAAAAACATCATTCATTGCTCTTGTAGGAGATGCCAATGCATAGTCCTCATATAGAGATTCAACTTCATTCCATACCTTACCTTGGTCTGAGAAATAAGAATTGTTTTCCTTAAGTGAAGCTGAAACTGTTTGACTTTTACTTCTTCGAACTCTTGAAGCAGCTAATGTTCCAGATTCTTTAAATACTGGACTATCATAACTCCATCTACCTTGTTCAACACAGCTTACAGGAATTTCTTGTTCAATATTTTCTGGAATAAGAACTGTAGTATTTAAAACCCTATTTTGTTTAGCTCCTTTTAACTCTTCTCCATCAAAAAGTAAAACTGGGAGATTTCCTTTATTAAAAACGTTTAATGTTGGAACACTACCACTTTCATCGATTTCTGTTATTTTTATTAAATCTTCAGCCATTGCTTCTTTTAATGTTAAGTATTTAATGTCTGGAAAGTTCATTCCTTTCATTGGAACTGTGATCATGTTTTTATATGTGTTTACTTCACCTAATTCTATATTTGATAAATATTCTTTAACTATTGACACTTCACTCACCTATTTCCTTTAAATTGAATTTATTCTATTTTAATTCAAACTATTTTCTAAATATATTCTTTCTAATTTCAAACCATTTTTTATAACCATTTTCTAAATATATTCTTTCTAATTTCAAACCATTTTTTATAACCATTTTCTAAATATAATCTTTCCAATTTCAAAGATTTTTCAATTTAAATCTTAATTTCTAATCCATCATACTTTGTAAACTTTAGAAAAACGTATTCTGATTTCTTTCTTTCTATTAATGGTTTGATATTGTTATTTCTATAATCTATTACTTCGATTCCTTTTTCTAAGTTACAATGTTTACACAGAGTTTGTAAATTGTTAATATTGTTAGTTCCTCCCATGATTCGAGGTTTAATGTGATCTATTGTTAAGTTTTCTGTAGTTCCACAAACTAAACATGTGTGATTGTCTCTTTCATAAACATCTCTTTTTATTCTGTAAGGAACTTGGTTATCATTTTTGAGGTTCATTCTTTTAGAAATGTATTTTAAATTATTGTATTTTGATTTTAAAGCATCTCTTTCTCTAATTAAACTCTTATTTTCCCTTCTGATGTTCATGATTAATTCTTCTAACTGACTTATTGTGTTTGGTTGATTAGTATATTTATTAACTTCAATTGTCAATTTTTTAATTAATCTTTCTTGTTTTTGATTTTCTTCTTTTAATAACATGATTTGTTTAACATACTGATTTCCATTTAAGTTAGAATTTTTTTTAAACATATTTGAACCTCCAATTTTATTTTCTTCTATTATTTCTAAATATATATTTTAAATGTTATTTTAGGCATTTTACAATTTTTAAATATTTTCAGCTATTTTTTAGATATTTTTTAGATATTTTCTTTAAATATTCAAGATCTTCTTCAGTTAATTGATTTTCTCTGTTTCCTATGTGTTGTTCTAACCAAAGCCCGCTTTTTCTTATTTTTTCTCTTGGAGAATCATAACCTAACCAATTATCTGATGGTTTAAATTCATCAGCTAGTGAAAGTGATGAGATGATTTTTGATTTAAGATGGAGTCTTTTTATTTTATTATCAATTTCAATTATAGAGATGGAAAAATTATTTTGTATGTAATCACTTACCATCTCTTCAACATTTTCTATTTCTTCATTTTCTTTGGAATCTTCCAGATATTCTTCATCAAATCTTTTTATATCCATATCCCAAAGTTTTTTTATCTTTGCTGTTGGGTGAACCTTGAATTTTTTAATATATTTACTGTCTTCTTTTTCTAAAAGAGACTTTCCAATATTCTTTCTAAAGCTTGTGTTGTCTCTGTTACCATCTTTAAAGATATATTTTAACATTTTTGGTATTCTATTTTCCTTATTATTTGATCCAACATAGACGATTCTATCTTCATCTTGGAATTTCTCACCTTTTTCAAACAAGACAAATAAACCATTTTTTTGGATTTTTTCAGGAAAGGGATAGGTGTGCCTTTTTGTATCATTGAATAATTTATGAATACTGTGGTTATAAACAGCATAGCTATAAATATCTTCATTATTATTTTCATATGATTGCTTAATTAATAGTAAAGCATAGTTAATATCTTTAAAGCTATTTAAACTAAATTCGATCCTTCTTATATTGTTAGTTTTTGTTTTATTATTTATTTGTTGATTATTAGCTGTTTTTATAGGCTTTATTTCTTTTGTAATAGATTTATAATCTTCAAATGGTTTATCACTACTAAAAGATAATTCTAAATTAATTTTATCTTTATCAAAACTTACTTTTAAAAATCTATAATAATATGAAAAAATTAAAGAGTGCTTTATTGGCTTGAATTTAATGTTTTTATCCCAACTTAGAATTTCTTTTTTTAGTTTTGAGAAAATTTCAATTAAGTCATTGCTTACTCCTAGGGTAAGTTCTTCTTCTGTAGGAGTGGATTTGTTTCCAGTGAAATATGAATCTAGAATATATCTTACTTTAGCACTAAATCCTTTTCCTTCAACTTGATTTATTTTTTCTATGTGTTCTGGGGTTAATATAACAGATTTTTTTATTAATTCTTTTTCTTTTTCATAGTTGTTTAGTACAAAATTAACTAATAATTTAAGTTTTAACTTTTCATCCATTTCGGTAGGGGTTAAAGTGCTTAAAAACTCAATAGCTTTATTTTTTGTTTTGATTTCATTTATTTTTAAAAGTACAATGTTTCCATTTAAATTATAATTATTATATAGGAGATCTATCAGGATTAAAATAAAACTTTTCAATTCACTTTGCTTTATTTTACTCATTTTTCCATAGCTAGCTAAATAGCTAATAGCATCAATTATTTCTAAATATTCTGTAAAATCTAATTCATCTTCATTGATTTCAGGAAGTATTTTTTCATCAACATATATAGCCATGTCATCGGTTGATTCTAAAATTCCTAAAATTTCTGTAAGATTTATTTTCGATTTGAAATGTCTACTGTTTATAAATATATTTGATAATTCGTGATTTTTATCAGGATTTTTATTATGATTTTTATCATCAATTAACTGATTTGTATGTGTTTTTTTATTCATTTTATCCACCCATTAATCTTGGTATGTTAGCTATTGCAATATAAAGTACAAATAATCCAAATAAAACAGTTATAACAATAAACCACCCTTCTATTTTTGGATGGTGCTTATTTCTTTTTCCATTTAATTTCATTTCATTATTTTTAATGATAGTTTTGTTATTGTTTTTCATGTTATACCTCTTAGAAGAATTTTTATTTAAATTTTTTCTGAATAAATTTTAATTAATATTCTGAATATTTATTGTTACTTATTCTGAATATTGAATTTTATAATATATAAACTTTGTGGTTTTGAAAATTTTTTTATTAAAAAAATAAAAATTATATTTAAATTATATTTAAATTATATAAAAAATTATATTAAAAATTATAATAAAAATAAAACTAAAAATAATAAAATTTCCTCTTGAAATTGTACTAATTATTCAAATTTAATACTGTTTTTCAATATAAAAACAAATAACTCTTTAAAAAAAAAGAAGATAGAAGTTTAATGAATAAAATCATATTAGGATTATTCATAAAACTTCAGACCATCATTGCACAATTAATAATTGTTTTTAAATAATATAAATTTTTCTATTTAATAATATAATAAAAAATTTTCATATAGTAACAATTAATAAATATAATTTAGAATTAATGATATAATAAATATACTTATTATAATCAAATCTTTATTGGAATAGATAATTTTAATTACTTTGTAATATAATATTTTTATAATATAATTCAATCAAATAAGAATATTCTAATTTAATGTAGCTAAAATTTAATGAATATAATCTAATATTATTTATAGAGGAATTTTATGACAAACACAACAGGAAAAATCTTTCAAGTAACTAGTTTTGGATCTAGTCATGGGAGGGCTATTGGAGCAGTGATTGATGGATGTCCAGCTAATCTCGAGCTTTCCACTGAAGATATTCAAAAAGAACTTAACAGGCGAAAACCAGGAATGAGTTCAATAACAAGCCCACGAAATGAAAAAGATGAAGTAGAAATAATTTCAGGAATATTTGAAGGAAAAACTGATGGAACACCAATTACAGCTATTGTATTTAACAAAGACCAACGTTCCAAAGATTATAGCTATCTAAAAAACACTCCTCGTCCAGGTCATGGAGATTACACATGGATAAAAAAGTATGGAAATTATGACTACAATGGAGGAGGTCGCGGTAGTGGTAGAGTCACCATAGGCCATGTCATTGGTGGAGCTATAGCTAAAAAACTATTAAACAAATTTAAAATTAAAGTAATCTCCCACGTTGTCCAAGTTGGAGATATTAAAGCCAAAACTGTTAATATGAATCTGATTGAAGAGAAAGCTTTAGAAAATCCAGTCCATTGTGCAGATCCTGTTGCAGCTAAAGAAATGGAAGAATTAATATTAAAATACAAAAATAACGGAGATTCTATTGGAGGAGTGGTTGAAACAATAGCTATGGGAGTTCCTGTTGGCCTTGGAGAACCTATATTTGGAAAACTTGATGGTGATTTAGCAAAAGCATTGATGGAAATTGGATCAGTTAAGGGTGTAGAGATTGGTCTTGGTTTTGGTGTATCTACCTCAACAGCTTCACAGATAAATGATGAATTTTATATTAAAGATAAAAATAATCCCAATGAAAAAACTGATATTGTAAATATTGGAACAACAACTAACACTTCTGGTGGAATACTAGGAGGAATCAGTAATGGGATGCCAATTGTTACAAGAATAGCTGTTAAACCAACCCCTTCAATTTCAATGTTACAAAATACAATTGATTTAGAAAAAAATAAAGAAACAAAAATTGAAATTAAAGGTAGACACGACCCCTGTATCTGTCCAAGAATAACAGTAGTTAGTGAATCAGCAATGGCAATTGTTTTAGCTAATCATATGTTACAATCTGGATTTATTAATCCTTCTAATTTAGATAAAAATTAATCTTAGATAAAATAACACTTTAAAAAAGTTAATATCATTTTATCTTTAAATTATTGTTTTTTAGCTGAATTCTTATGATTTGATTTAAAAATATCATTGAAATTTCTATTTTGAGTGTTATCAATTTTTAATCCTAAAGTTTTGAAATTTCTAGGGTTGTTATCATTAATATCAAATTGCATTCCATCAAATGCAGCAAAAGTTGGAATGCCTGTTTCTTCTTTTATTGATTTCGCTTCAGCAATCGGATTTTCATTTAACATTTTAAATCCAAAGTGAGTCATAATAGCTAACTTAGGTTTAATTTCATCAACCAAATCTTTAAAATCAGCTGTACACATATGTCCTCTTATAGATTGATTACCCGGCCTAATCACACTAGCTATTAAAATATCTGCACCTTTATGATAATGAGGTAATTTCTCAAAGTATGATGTATCAGAAGTATATGAAATATTCATATCTTTAGACTTTATCTGAAAACCTACACAAGTAGGATCACCATGAATGGTTTTAGTACCTTTTATTTTTAAATTTCCTATAATTCTAGACTTATTTGGACCTAAAACTAATTTTTCAGACTTTCCAGTATGGTATTTAGAAATTGATGGACCCCATTGTTCATATCCATCAAAAACACTACGACTTCCCATGATAATTCCATTTTCTTTAGTCATTCCTCGAGTCATAGCTTCTATAAGAACTTCACCATCAGTATAATGATCTGTGTGAGCATGAGATATAAATACTCCATCTAAAGTAGAAGGAGATAACCCAAACTGAAAAGATCTAACTAATGCCCCTGGACCAGGATCAATATGGAAGTTTTTCCCATCAACATCATCAATCCGGAATCCTCCAGTCATTCTTTTCTGACTGATTGTTGCAAAACGTCCTCCACCAGTTCCTAAAAATGTTAATTTCATGATACACCTAATATCTATCTTATATTTTTATTTACTTTGAAAATCATTAATACTAATTGTAATAGAATAATAATAAAATTCTTTTTGAATAATAATATTATCATTATTCAATATAAAAACAGATTATAATTTATTTTACAGAAGTATAAATATTACTATATTATTTAGAAAAAAAATTCATATAAAAAAAAAAAAAAA
>Ga0082212_10000921_pt1 | contig 43294 bp, 31 predicted proteins | sample TergutNt197P3_FD_71548 | JGI IMG/M metagenome (GOLD analysis project Ga0082212, IMG submission 71548) | Neocapritermes taracua P3 segment gut microbial communities from Petit-Saut dam, French Guiana - Nt197 P3 | ecosystem: Host-associated > Arthropoda: Insects > Digestive system > Gut ...
TAATCTTTCTGTCTCATTAATCATTACTTTTGCCTTCTCATTACTTATCACTACTATAGTAGGCATTATCGTCAATCAACAATCTCCCACTAGCACTTCTGCTCTGCCTCCTACTCCAACTATTACTTATACAGGACCTACTGGTGGAGCCTGGACTACCGGAACTAACTGGGATACTGGTGTAGTACCAGCCAGTACTGATGATGTCCTGATACCTTCCTTAAACGTTGCATTAGTCATACCAGACAATACTAATGTTACTGTTAATTCCTTAACTCTAACTGGTAACAGTATTCTTACTATTAGCTCAGTCAATACCGGAACATTACAAGTAGGTAGTCCTATTATTACTAAGCTCATTACTACTACCGATATTTACCTAGAAGATACCAGTCAAATCACCTCCCCCACCAACACAGCTACTACAGTAACTCCTTATACAGTTAACTTAGATGTTGGAGGACTATTATCTATTGCCACCAACGCCAAGATTGATGTCACTGGGAAGGGGTTTGCGGGGGTTACTGCCTATCAGGCTAACCCAGGTAACAGCGGAGCCAATATTGGACTGTGCACTACCGGTTCCGGTAGTCTTTATGGTACGATTGGTGGTCAATATGGCGGGCAAGGTGGCTTATCTGGCACTACATGCACTACTTCTGCTACCTATGGTGATTTTATGATTCCAATTGACCTTGGTTCCGGTGGACGATCTAGACTTTATGGCAATAGTACTTATGGTTCTGTCACTTCCGGTGCCGGTGCCATACGCGTCAACGCTAGTTCTGTCGTCCTCAATGGTTCCATTGTTGCTAATGGCACCAATAATACTGATAGCGGTACAGGTAGTTGGGTTTCCGCTGCTGGTGCCGGCGGGGCTATATATGTTACGGCAAATCAGGTATCCGGCACAGGGAGTGTTAACGCTAACGGCGGTAATACTACCGGTACCGGTGCCGCTAACTACGGCCCCGGCGGTGGCGGGAGGATAGCGATCGTCACCACGGGAACGAATTCTCTCGCTGATTCTCAATATTCAGCGACATCAGGGTCTAGAGGACAAGGTGGGTATACTGACGCTTTGGCTGGGGCCGCGGGAACAATCTATATTAAAAATGGTTCCTCTAACTATGGTAATCTCATTATTTCTAATGCCAATCGTACTGCCTCTAGCTCATCTGCTCGAACCGGTTTAGGATCCAATTCTCCCTATCAGTTTGATAGTCTAACCATTACTAACGGTGGCCGTATAAATTTAACTGGCAATTTAACAGTCACATCTTACAATTTTCAGGGCAACTATTCTTCTTTGATTGTTTCCGGAACACTTACTTACACTACCTCCAACAACTTCATCCTAAACACCAACAACTTCTATCTCACAGTAGGAAGTCTCACCAACACTAATACTAATCTCACAGTACAGAATACTAGTAATAATCCTAGTAATACTGCTACTGGTAACCAGGTAGTTATTAACTCCTCTCAATCTCTTAATAGCGTAGATATTAACAATGACTCTGGTATTTTCACTGTTAATGGTAATCTCACTATAGCTCAAGGCGTAGATATCGCTAGTAACTCCTCTACTAATACTATTACTGGCGATCTTGCTGTTGCAGATGATGTTACGATCTCCGGCAACTCCTCTACTAACACTATTAATGGTCGTATTACTGCTACTAATCTCTATATATCTGGAACCAGTGCTAACTCTACTGTTGGTTCTGCTTATCTCACTGATGACATAGCCCTGACTGACGGTACCACCACTATTTGTTCTATTACTGCTACTACTTCTGGATCAGGAGCTGGACTCACTACTTCACTCAATACCATTAACGTTAGTGCCGACAATCTTACTCTTAGTGGTACTGCCGTACTGACCCACTGCACTAACACGGCTACTGCCACTAGCATAAATACGCTTAATATTGATCTATCTGGTGATCTCACTATACCTTCAGGTGCCAGTATTGATGTGACGGGGAAAGGATATGCTGGTGTCGCTGTCTATAATGCTGCCGTCGGTAATAGTGGTGCCAACATAGGTGCATGTAACAGTTATGGTGCCATTGGTGGTCAGTATGGTGGGCAAGGCGGACTAGCAGCCGGTTGCATCATTTCAGGCACATACGGTAACTTCATGGCACCTATTGATCTTGGATCGGGCGGGCGATCTAGATTTCAGGCCAACGCAAGTTCTGGTTCTGCATCCGCTGGCGGTGGTGCTATTAACATTAATGCTAGTTCGGTCATTATCGATGGTTCTATTGTTGCCAATGGTGTAAATAATAGCGGCGGCGGCGCCGGGGCTAACTCGGCTTATGCTGCCGGTTCTGGTGGGGCTATATACATTACTGCAGATCAAGTTTCTGGCGCCGGTAACCTACAAGCCAACGGTGGTAGCACCACTAGTTCTACTGCTGGTGGTAGCTATGGCCCCGGCGGTGGCGGGAGAATAGCAGTCATAACTACAAGTGTTAATTCTCTAACTACCTCCCAATACCAAGCAGCATCGGGGGCCAGAGGAGCAGGTGGATACGGTGGAACTCTAGCTGGAGCTGCTGGAACTATTTATATTTTCGATGATCAATCATCTGTTTACGGTACATTAATAATAACCAATGCTAACCACGCCGCCGCCGATACTACAGCAGTAACCAGTACAATATCTGCTCCCCTCTATCAGTATGATGAATTAGTTATAACGCAAGGCGGCCGACTGTCTCTATCCGGTAACGTCGAATTTACTAATTACGATTTTCAAGGGGATTATTCTACTCTCATTACTACGGGTTCAATGACGTATACTACTTCTAACGATTTCGTCATTGATACGAACTATTTCACGCTTGATGTAGGTAGTATTGCAAATATAAATACTAATTTTATAATTCGTAATTCCAATAATAATCCCAGTAATACTTCCACCGGCAATAAGGTTACCATTAGCTCGTCTCAGCAGCTCAATAGTGTGGATGTCAATAACAATTCCGGCACCTTTATCATAAATGGAGATTTTACGGTAATTGAGGACGTAAATATTTCTGGTAATTCGTCCACAAATACGTTCCTGGGCGATATTGATGTGGGTGGAAATCTTGCCCTTGCTGGGGCTGGTACAACTAATACTGTAAATGGTGTTGTTAACGTTACTGAAGATATTATCCTCACCGACGGCGTAACTACTATTTGTTCGACTACTGCCTCAACCATAGGATCAGGTGCTGGGCTGACTACTTCACTAAATATTATAAACATTAGCGCCACCAACCTTGAGCTTAATGGTGCCGCTGTACTTACGCATTGTACTCAAACTTCAGCCACCGCTACAAGTCTCCGAACTCTCAATATCAATCTTTCCGACACATTAATTATTGCTAGTGGCGCTAGGATCGATGTCGCAAGTAAAGGATATTCCGGAATTAGTGCCTATCAATCTAATCCTGGTAATAGCGGCGCTAATATCGGCTCATGCACTACTGGTTCCGGTAGTCTTTACGGAGCCGTTGGTGGTCAATACGGTGGTCAGGGTGGTTTAGCTGGCACTACATGTAACACTACTGAGTCTTATGGTGATTTTATGGCTCCTACTGATCTAGGTTCTGGTGGACGGGTACGAATCTACTGCAATTCTACTTGTGGTTCCGTCACAGGTGGTGGTGGTGCTGTTCGTATAAATGCCAATTCCGTTACTCTAGACGGTTCCATTATTGCCAATGGAACCAATAATAGTGATAGCAGTACTGGTAGTTGGGTTTCCGCTGCTGGCGCAGGCGGAGCTATTTATATAACAGCAGATACTATATCCGGCATGGGCAATCTTATATCAAATGGCGGCAATACTTCTGGTGCTGGTGCCGCTACCTATGGACCCGGTGGTGGCGGTAGAATAGCAGTTATTACTACCGGGGTTAATTCTCTTACTACGTCTCAGTACCAGGCAGCATCAGGATCCAGGGGTTACGGCGGTTATAGTGGTACTTTAGCTGGTGCTGCGGGTACTATCTACATTTTTGACAGCTCTTCTACGTACGGTACGCTCATCATTGGCAACGCCAATCATGCTGCCGCCGATACTGCTGCGTGGACTAGTACTGTCTCGTCTTCTCTATATCAATATGACGAACTAGTTGTCATTGAAGGCGGACGCCTTAATCTTAATGGGGATCTTGAATTTACCGCATACGACTTTCAGGGCAACTATTCTACTCTTACCGTATCTGGTTACATGGACTACACTACTTCCGACGACTTTATTCTAGATACCAATAACTTTTACATAACCGTCGGCAGCATTGTAAATACAAGTACTAATCTCATTGCGCGAAATACTTCTGCAGGCGGAACATCCACGGGCAATAAAATTATCGTTAACTCCTCGCAACAGCTTAATAGTGTGGATATTAACAATAATTCAGGCATCTTTACTATTAATGGCAGTCTAACCGTAGCTGAAAGCGTAGATATTGTAGGAAATTCATCTACCAATACCATTACTGGCACTTTAGCTGTTACCGACGACATCAATATTTCCGGTAACTCTACTAACAATACTATTTCTGGTTTAGTTACTGCTACCAATCTCAATATCTCCGGTACTTCCCATAACAGTACTATTAATAATCGCTTGGTTATTACAGACGACATCACATTAACTGACGGCACTACCACAGTTTGCTCAATTACTGCCACTACTTCTGGATCGGGAGCTGGACTCACTACTAGTTTAAACACTGTCAATGTTAGTGCCGATAATCTCATGTTAAATGGCACTGCTATTCTTACGCATTGTACCAATACTGCTACTGCTACCAGCCTAAATACCCTCAATATCAATCTTAATGATACTCTATCTATAGCAAGTGGTGCTAGCATAAATGTTAATGGTAAAGGATATGCCGCAGTAACTGCCTACCAGGCTGTTCCGGGCAATAGCGGTGCTAACGTGGACCCCTGTACTACTGGTTCCGGTAGTCTTTACGGAGCCGTTGGTGGTCAATACGGTGGTATAGGTGGTCAATCTGGTACTACTTGTAATCCTACTGGTACCTATGGCAATTATATAGCCCCGATAGACCTTGGTTCCGGTGGGCGAGCACGAATCTACTGTAATTCTACTTGCGGCTCGGCCACATCTGGCGCTGGTGCTGTTCGCGTTAATGCTGGCGCAGTCATTGTCGACGGTTCAATCATTGCCAATGGAATCAATAATAACGACAGTAGCACTGGTAGCTGGGTTTCCGCTGCCGGCGCTGGAGGAGGAATCTACATAACTGCAGGGCAGGTTTCAGGTAACGGGAACCTAACGGCTAATGGTGGCAATAACACTGGTGCTGGCGCTGCTAACTACGGCCCCGGCGGCGGTGGACGCATCGCTATCAACAATGGTACCTGGATCACCAGTATCGATGCTGATCATGGTCTGCTGATCGGAGGCAACACAGTCACAATAAGTGGAGGAGGCTTTGCTGATGGTACAGGAGTAATTGGCCCCAGTGGTACTGGTCCTACTGCCTTCTTCTTTGGAGGAAAGCCAGCTACTAACGTTGTCTTTCTGGATGAACATACAGCTACTATGAGAGTACCAGCTGGAGATGCTCCTGGAGAAGTCGATGTCGTAGCTAGTAATAACAACAGTGATCTTGATGGCATTACACTATCTGGGAATATCACAGTAGCTGCAGGTACAAGAGCAGCTGGTACAGGGACTGCTGCAGAGGTAGGTACGATCTTCATGCGTAACTCGCTAGCATTATCTGCCTATACCTACAATGATGCTACTATGGCGATCTATCTAGATGACATTTGTGCAGGAGTAGATGGACTGATCCTTAGTCTCACTCCACTACCAGGAGGAGGAGCTATCAGCAATGGTAGTTGTACAGCTAATGTCTTTAATGGTGATCCTAATGGCTTTTCTCTATCTATCTCTACAGACGAAACAACCTGGGACATAGCCTATCCTCTTCAACCTATTGGTAATGGTACTACTACAGGCATCCTCAGTAACCCCATCGCTCTTACTCCTGGTACTATCGGCTTTGCCTTTCCTACTACACAGACTAACAGCACTGGTCTAGTACCCTCAAACTTCAATGCTACCTATCCTATTGTGCACTCACTAGCTAGTGCCTCCCACACTAACCTCTATGCTAGAATCCCAACTCTCAGTAGTCCACTAACCATCAAAACCACAACTGGTACTCATCCTGATGGAGACTTTACTACACTCATCATAGGAGGCAATGCTAATATGACTATACCTACTGGAGAGTTTAGTTTTACGTTATTGTTTAGTGTTGTGGGGAATTAAGGCAACTATTTATCTTCCAACGCATCCAAGCCCGGCAAAGATTTCCCAGACAGCAAATCCAACGACGCCCCACCACCCGTCGAAATCAGAGTAAAATGCAAACTCGGATCAGACGCAACCAAATTCTCTACAAACCCTGCCGTATCCCCACCACCTACAACTGTCTTCACTCCACTATGACCCATCGCTTCTGCCACTGCTCTAGAAGACTGCGCATACGCTTCTTCTTCCGCCTTGCCCAATAACCCGTTCCATACAATCGTTCTCGCCCCACCTACCATCTCCACGATTTTTTCCGTGCTTACTGGCCCAATATCTAACTTCGCTCCGGCATCATCGCTCACGAAATCTTCTGCCGCATATACTTTCGGGTTATCATTGGTATACCCATCTGCCGCAATCTTGCCCCCCACTGCAATCTGATCAGCAATCGGCAAAAATGTATCAATCATTGGCTGCTTTTCCTCAACCTTAGCGCCCCCAATTATCACCAGCAACGGATGCTCCGGATTATCAATCACCGCCGTCAAATTTGAAACCTCTTTTTCCAACAGTAACCCTGCTACCGACGGCAACAATTGCGTGATTGCTTCCGTCGAAGCGTGCGCCCGGTGAATCACCCCAAACCCATCCTGCACAAACAAATCAGCATGCGTACTATCTACAATTTCATTAGCATAATCTTCCGAGTTTTTCTCTTCATCCGGCGAAAATCGCAAATTCTCCAGCAACAACACCCCGCCTTTTGGCAAAGCTTCTACCGCCGCTTCCACATCCGGCCCGCAAGTATCACCCACAAATTGCACCGGTATCCCGGACAATAATTCCTGCAATCGCTTAGCCACTGGATATAAAGACATCGATGGCTCGCGTTTTCCTTCCGGTCGCCCCAAATGTGACATCAGAATCACCTTGCTCGCTCCATTTTCCAACAAATACTGAATTGTCGGCAGACTAGCCTTTATCCGCAAATCATCAGTGATGTTCCCCTGTTCATCCAGCGGTACATTATAATCCGTGCGCACCAACACCACCTGACCCCTAACCGGTATATCCCGAATAGTTTTTTTATCGAACATCGTAGTCTAACCTCCTAATGTTCCTATTATACCATGTTCGCGTTTAAATTTTTCTAATCTGAATCGTATCTGTACCGCCCACATCATTACGATGTACCCCAGAAAGAAATACTATCGTCAGATCATCTTTGCCTTCTTTTGGCTTCAAATACCCCGAATCTTTCAACTCATGCGCCAAATCTTGTGCATAAGTCGCCGAAAAATCTCGCACATACGCCGAATTTGAATAGGTCAGTGCCAACTGATTCGCCACTCGCGCATCACTTGTCACCGACACAATCGGTAGATTTGGCCTCTGCGCCGCCACTGACGCCGCCGTCGCGCCGGACATAGTTGAAGCAATAATCATATCCGCCTCAATTTGTTCCGCTAATTTCACTGCCGCTTTACCTAATGCGTCATAACTCTTATATTCACCAGTCGGGTTTTTCTCGATCGGTAAAATCCTTGAGTGGTTTTGCGTATACAAAATCACCTTCTTCATCTCCTTAATCGTTTCGATCGGATATTTACCATTTGCTGTCTCATCCGACAACATTACGGCATCTGTACCCAAAATCACCGCCGTTGCCACATCCGAAACTTCCGCGCGCGTTGGCTCCGGACTTTCCACCATACTGGACATCATTTGCGTCGCTACAATTACCAACTTGCAATGTTGACGGCATAACGCGATCAACTTACGTTGCACAATTGGCACAACCTCCGCTCCCGCCTCAATCGCCATATCACCGCGCGCAATCATAATCCCATCCGTCGCTCTAACAATCGCTTCCATCACTTCGTCAGTTTCAATCGCTTTCTTCGTCTCAATCTTCGCCACAATCTGTGCCTTGCTGCCATGCGACACCAAAATCTGTCGCAATTTCTCAATATCTTCCGCACTCTGCACAAAACTCATCGCCACAAAATCAAAATCCCGCGATGCACCAAATTCAATATCCGCCATGTCTTTTTCAGTCAGGATATCGCCACCCAAATCCGTATCCGGCAAGTTGATCCCCTTTTTGCTCATCAAGAAGCCGTCATTTTCCACCTTCACTTTAATTGCCGTATCACTGACAATTTCTACCACTTCCGCATGCACTTGTCCGTCAAACATTGATATTGGCTCTCCCACCTTCACCTTCTCGGCCAAGTTATACTGTACCGGCAAAAACAAAGTACCATCATGTTCCTGCAGGGCATAATCCAACACCACCTCATCTCCTGCCTTCAAATCCAAATGATTATCCTTCAATGCCCCCAACCGAATCTTCGGTCCCTGCAAATCTTGCAAGATCGCCACCGCCTTGCCGCGCTCTGCCGCGTATTTGCGAATTATCGCAATCTGTTCATCTTTTTCTTCATTAGCGCCATGACTGAAATTCATCCGAAACCCATTAACCCCTGCATAAACCATTTCCTTGAGTTTATCCTCTGGGAATACTGACGGTCCGACAGTTGCTAGAATTTTTGTACGCTTAAACAATTTTGACATCAAAATCTCCTTTTCTTTATTCTACCATAAGCGCAACAAAAATGGTGATCCGGATGGGATTCGAACCCATGATTGCCAGGATGAAAACCTGGAGTCCTAACCACTAGACGACCGGACCAACCGCGCCTATTTTAGCATTATTTCCGTTCACAATCAAGCTCTGTCACGAAGCTATAATCTTTCCGCCCAAACGGCTTCACAGGTGTAATCTTCACCTTTGTATTTTTCTTATCACAATCATAAAAATCTGGAGCGTACTTAACATTTCGTGCTCCGTCAAAACTCAACAATTGCTGCAGCCGCACATCCGGAAAACCATCCTCTACGTACTTTTCGACCAGAAATTTATCATAAATATAATTTTCATAATAATCCTTCACCAAAAAATCCAACGACCGCATCGCAATTGCCTCACGATTAAAATAAAAACCCGCAAACACCATCCAGCCCACTGCCAATACACAAACCACAATCTGGCAAGTTGCAACTATTCGCGCCGCCCTCGACATTTTTCCAAATTCTTTTTTCTTCATATTATTGCCAGGTTATCGGCCTATTTTTTACTACCGCGGTGATCCAAACTTGTCCGGGCACAAACACTATCGGTTTACCAGCTGCATCGTGAAATTCTAGTTCAGCCAATATTGAGCTCTTCGTCCAAGTTCCCTCAATATATTCGCCATTTTGGAAAATATACGCTGCACCTGTTCCAACCGCCACCGTATTCATGTAATAGCCTCCTGCTCTTCCTTCCTCCGCCGTCCTAATCGCTATCACCACCTTCGGTGCATTTTGTGTCACTACCGCATTTACGTCTTTATCCATATGCGCCCCACCACTTTCATGCGACCGCAAATAGCTATTACTCGCCGCGTCGTAGGCATATCTTACACTATAGTACGCCCCCACCATTTTGATATTAATCGCCGTCGCCGGCACTTCCGACCTGGTCGGCAACACTCCGCCCACCGCGCGCGGAAATCCGACAAATTCCGACGGTCCAAAACCTCTTGCCGCGTTCAATGCAATTTGCCGTTCTGCATTCGTATAACCATCATGCGGTGCATAACGTCCCCAATTCTTGATTCGCCAATACGCGCTTGGATTAAAAGACTGATCCGCATCTCGAAATCCAGGAGTGTTGCGTACCAACCACAACGCATCATCCGCTCCGCCCCAGTGTGCAATCGCACAATTATAGGGTCTCGCCCAGTGCGCATAATACAAACGTAAAGATCGCACCGGCCCAAGCAACATCGGTAAATCATGTTGCTGATAAACTGCCATAAACCGCGTAATCCCGCCCTCCGCTTCTGCTTCATACACTACTCCAGCCGCAGTCAATCCAGATTGTGGGCGCGCATCTGGCGAATTTTCGATCATGACACAAGTTGCCGGCGCATTTAATTGTTCCTGGCCTGCTATCGGAAAACCGGTCAAACGCGAAAAATACTTCACAATCGGCACCGGATCTGGATCTGGTTCCGGCTCCGGTTCCTCGACTGCCACACTATTTGCCGCATCAATCAAAATCAAAGTCGACACCACACCCGCCGCAATGATAATCATAGAGCAGGGAATAATAATCAATAAAAACTTATGTGCTGCCAACCAGCTTCCCAAACCTCCCGATGACCCCTCCTGTTTTATTCTCATGCTTATATTTTACGTCAAAGCCCCCCATGCCGCAAGTTTTTACCGCTCGTTGCTCAGCGCTCGAATCACTGCATTTAACCGCGCCAACACCACTTCCTTGCTCAAAACCTCCATTGTCTCTGGCAAAGCCGGCGAAAACGGTGCAAAACTCAGCGCTATTCGAATCGGGCTAAACAATACCGGCGGTTTAGTCTTCGTTTCAATCAATAGTTCATTTAGTGCCGTACGAATATTTTCTGGCGTCCAATCTTCCACTGTTTCCAGCTTTTTCACTGCCGCCTGCAACAAATTCTGCAACTCCTCCTCCGACATTTTTTTCAGGAATTTATTTTGCAGCAACATGTCCAAATCAACTTCCGGGTCCACAAAGAAATATCGCGTCATACCGCGTAAATCCGCCAATGTCTTCAATCGGTCATAAATTATACTCATGATGATATTTTTACGCTCATCCGTAGTATCCTTAGCGTATTCGTCCCAAAATTCATGCGCCCTGCGATGTAATTCTTCTGGATTTTCTACAAACAATTTCCGAATCCACTGGCCATTTAACCAAACCAATTTCTGCTCATCAAATCGCGCCGACGCCCGCTGAATTCTATCCAACCTAAACTTCTCGATCAAGTCTTCCTTCGTAAAAATTTCTTGTTCCGTACCATCATTCCAGCCCAAACACGCCAAAAAGTTCAACATCGCTTCTGGCAAGATCCCCTCATCTCGGTAATTTGTCACCGACTTAGCGCCATCGCGCTTGCTCAATTTCTTAGTGCCCGATGGTCCCAAAATATGCGGCAAATGTACAAAAATCGGTCGCTCAATTTGGAGCGCATCATACAATGCCAAATAATTCCCCATCGACGGCAAATATTCCTGCCCGCGAATTACATGTGTCACATCCATCGTCACATCATCAATAATGTGCGCAAAATTATACGTCGGCAACCCGTCCGCTTTAATCAAAATAAAGTCATCCTGTGTTTCTTCCCCCATCTTCAAGTCGCCCATCACTTCGTCGTGATACTCATAATTCTTCGGCTCCGCCTTGAACCTCAGCGGCATCCCCACTTCCCACTCCGGCGTCTCCGCCGGCCGATAATTTCGATACAAAAACGGATAACCCTCCGCCTTCGCTTTTTCACGATATTCCCCAATCTTCTCCGCAGGCGTCGTGTCCGCATAAGCCCGCCCGCTCGCAATCAACTTCTTCCCCCACTCATAATAAATATCCGTGCGTTCAGTCTGGAAATACGGGCCATTATCGCCGCCCACGCCCGGACCCTCATCCCAATCCAATCCCAACCATTTCAAAGTTTCCACAATCAATTCGGTCGCTCCCTCCACATACCGCGCCCGATCCGTATCCTCAATCCGCAAAATAAATTTCCCGCCTGCCTGTCTAGCCACGAGGTATGGATAAATCGCTGAGCGCACATTGCCGATGTGAATATAACCCGTCGGCGACGGCGCAAACCGCGTCACAACTTTCTTTTTCATAACACGATTATAACATTTTTATCATCTTTTGCATGGAAAAACCGGCGTCAATCTCGACGCCGGTCATATTGGTGATGTGGCTAAACCACACCGCTGCCTCTGCAGGTTGGACACGTTTGGTTAGGCTCAAAAGCCCCGCCGACCTTTTTCCCAATGCCTCTGCAGGTTGGACACTTTGTGCCTTTTGCGCAGTGCGCTGCCGCTTCTTTTTCCGACAAACACGCCTTGCCGCATATTGGACAACGATACGTCATCCGCCTTCACTCCCCTCATGTACAAAATTTCTTGGCGCTCGCCAAGATTTCCCCTATATTCTATCCAAACTCAACCCCAAAACGCAAGCACTAGCCGAATTAACCGCCATCTGGACTGTAGTGCCAATATTCGCCACTATTTCTTTTTAGTCCAAATTTTCCAGCGTTTGCTTTAATCCATTGATACATTGGAGTGTTACAATCCGAATTCATTGTAAAATTACACTGTATCTCAAAATCAATTGCGACTCCAGCCTGATGGTTAGAATAACCAGGCCAAGCGTAACTTACAGAGTTACCGCAATTTCCTCTAGGGTATATCCGTCCATTTCGCCTCTGTGCCTCCACTTCCGCTCTTTTTGCCGCATTATTTTTGGTCGCATTACAACCATTTAGGGCTGTATCAAAAGACCGAAAACCACCCGCATGGGTCAAAGTTATGCCCGCCGCTTTTGCCGCATTTCCCATCGCGTCAAACGAAGCCGCCATATTGGAATTTACCATCACATTGGACACGCTAGGTATTCTGCAAAATCGATAATTAGTTCTTACACCATTACTCCAGCCATCCGATATGCCTACATCCGTTGTCCCAGCAGGGCAGGGCACATTCACAGAACTCGCTCTCGGATCACCAGGAGCAAATACCCCTTCGCCACCTCCGGGCGGAATTGTCCCTGGTCCCGGCGTCGGCGGCGGCGGCTTCGGATGCAGCCCTTCCCACTCCCCCGCAGGGCAATCACCTACGGATGTCCCGGCCGTCGGATCTCCCAATATCAATCCCCCCGGCAATAACCAGCTTAGTAGCAGCCAAATCAAAGCCCAAGTTAAAATACCTATCACAATATTGAATATGCGGCTTTTAGCTTTTATAACCTGTGATTCATTGTCTCGTGAAGTCAACCACTGGATACCACTTATCACCAGGCCAACTGTTGCTAGCACCCCTATGCCCATGGTCATAATATCCAAAATCAATCCCAAAATTTCAGCTATACCTCCAGGCTGGCACCACGATTCAGGAAGGATAGATGAGCATACGCCCGGATCAGGCGGCTCATGACAATCATTGGCAGCAGCTACCGGAGCAACAATTACCAAGGCTGTGGCAATAACAGTGAAAACAAAGAATAGTACTGAACCCAACAGCTTCTTCATAGCCGCGAACTCCTTTCGCATCTATAAACTGCTGTATCCCCGTACATAAAAATCACCGCCCTATCATCTCCAAACAGATAAAGACCGTAAGGTTCACTTCCCGAATTCTGAGGGGCAACTACCAATCTAGCTTCACTTTGTTCCTGCCAAAATCGTCCAATTTCTGTATTGTTATCCTCTAACCCAAATTTCCAAATATAAGATTGATCACTACGAAATTCCAACACTATCTCCGCATTACATTTCCAGATACCTACAATGTCACCACGATAAGGATTAGCACTCCAAACCGAGGCAGGATCTAGCGTCGTATCATCCACGAACTCATCTCCTACACCTGCCTCTTCCTCTGCCTCCCCATCATCACCTCTCGACATCATCGTCACGAACACCAACGCTCCCACCACCAACAATATCAATCCGCCAATTATAAACCATCGCTTATCAATTCCGCCTTTCTTCATCGAAGTCCCTGGCAGAGCTGCATTAACCGGCATATTCGGGCTTTTCACCTGCGACACGAAATCGCTCTCAAAACTACTCGTCGGTTCTGGCATTACAACCCTATCATACCATAAGCGTTTGGACGAAATCCTTCATTCCCCGCAGCGTCTTTTCATACCCAGAAACATCCGGAAACTCCAGCGCCTTGATATTTTCATAAACCTTCTTGCACAGTTCCACAAACTCCGCCATATCCTGCCCTTCAAACTGGAGAACCTTCTGCCGTACCTCGCCTTCCTCATCCGGCGTCACAAAATCAATCATCGCTTCTTCCACCCTGTAATCTCGCCATTTCAACGACGCCCCCAGCAGCAACTTATAAAACATCAATTGTCGCTTATACTTCCACAACGTCGCATAACTATCCCATTTTTCCGCATGATATTTCGCTGTCTTAAAGTCCGTCACCACAATCGTTTTATTCTCCTCATCCACCGCCATATGGTCAATTTTTCCCGACAACGGTACCCCATCCACTATCAAATTATCCCTGGAAAATGACACCTCGCTATAATGCCCGTCCGCCCGCAAATAATTTCCCCGTGCTTTCAAATATACTGGCAGATTATCTTCACCACGCTCCAGCAGCTCATCTCGTTTCTCATCTTCCACATCCGCCTCTGCTACCAACGACCTATAAAATTCCAGCGCCGCCTCATCACTAATTTTCTCCTTCGTCACTTTATCAAACACTGCATGCATGAAATTCCCATAATCCAAATCCGCTGATCGCTCACCCGGCTGCTTCAGCACTCTATTCAAATAAAACTGCTCCGGCCCGCCATAAATCACGTCCACATAACTCGTCAAATCTGTCGCGCTTAACCGATAATTTTCTACATTTTTGGCCGCCACTGCCCGCACATCCGCTTCTCGCACATCATATCTTCCAGACCAGTTAGACTGCCAAAGATCAAGCGCAGGTCGAACCTCCGCAACAGAGGTGATTTCTGGCCCTATCCCGTCCAAATACCGCAGCGGCACTGCCACTTTTCCTGCAAAATCCTGCTTCGATCCACTCAACCGTAAGTTGTATTTCGCCCGCGTAATCGCCACAAACAGTTCTCGCAACTTCTCATCTTCCGTCGCACCCGTATGCCGCACATATTCCAAATTCTTCGGCAGCACCAGCGTATTATTATTCCCCTTGCTCGTTCCCCACGCCCGGTTATCCAATGAAATCAAAAACACATAATCAAATTCCAAACCCTTCGCACCATGCACCGACAACAACCGCACCGCATCCGCCGCTTCCACATAAGGACTCGTATTAATCAATTTCTTCTCCGCCGACGCGTAATCATCCACGAATTCCACTAAATCTTTCAACCTCAAATGTGTCTTCGCTTTCGTATACGAGTTCACATGTTCGCGCAGCACTGCCAGGCTCTCATAAAAGTTAATCGTCTTCAAATCATTTTTCTCCGTAAAGTACGTCAAATACGGACTGCGATAGTCGCCCAAAACTTGCGAACCCAACATATAATCCAGCATAATTTCCAACGGCGTATCAATCGATTTCAACGCCAACGTACTGAAGAATTCCGCTAGTTCCGCTAATCGCTCATCTCCCGACTCTTGCAAATAATTTAAAATCGAACGATGTCTTTCTTGCGCCATCTGCACCACATTTATCACTGTCAGCGGCCGCACCCCCCAAAACTCATAACTCAAAATCTCCAAAATATCCGACGCTGTCGGTCGCACTCTCGCCAAATTTACCACCATCCGCGCCATCTTTAAAAGCGGCCGTATCTGCTCCGACTCCAAAATATTTTCACGTTTATCATAGCTTAATTTTATTTTCGGATACGCCCCGAAATAGGGCACCAGCGCCTCTAAGTATTTATGCTTCGGTGCGATCACCGCAATCGATTTTTGTGTCGCACCCGCCTCAATTAACTCGGAGATCTGACCTGCGACCCATCCATACTCGCTCGGTTCTCCCGCAAACTCCAGGCGCGAAATTCGCGTTTCCACCTCTGTTTCGCCCGCAGCCACCGCCTCAGACATCAACTTTTTTTCTATGTTATATTCAGTCGCAAACCGCTCGGAGATCTGACCTGCGACTGCCGCCCCCAAATCAATCACCGGCTGCCCCGACCGATAGTTCACGTTTAGCACCACAATTTCCGCCCCAAACATTTTCTGAAAATCCATCAAATTCGAATATTGCGCGCCCTGAAACGCAAAAATCGCCTGGTCGTCATCCCCCACCGCCATAATATTTGGTTTTTCGTAATCCGCCACCAACCGAATCAACTCCAACTGCGAAGCGTTCGTGTCCTGAAATTCATCCAACAATATATACTGATATTTCTCCTGCACCGAAAACCGAAACGCGTCATCCTTACTCAAATACTTAATCGCCTCCTCAATCATGTCCGCAAAATCAAACAAACTCTGATCCGCCAAATATACATCATACAAGTTTAGTAGATTTGCCAAAGACAGCAATTTCTTATTCGCCACCGCGTTACTCAGTGCAAATCGATTTTTGTCGTCTTTGTCAAAGTACGTCCCTCGCCATTTCGTCAGCGCTCCAGTTGATGGCTTCTCGCTCGCTTCCTGTTCGACTATCACCTTGTTCAGCGAGGCCAGCAACTTATTGCCAATTCTCTCTGCTTTTCCTGCAATAGTCTTGCCGCTCACAAATCGCGTCAGCTCATCTCGCACCTGCTCGTAAAAGGGCAACACCACCCCAAACCGTGCCCCCTTTGGAATTTCTGTCAAAATTCCCCCCACCGCCGCATTGATTTCCACTGAATCTACCATATTTGTTTCCGCAATCTTAGCTAAATCCGCCGAACTCAACCGCTCTGTCTTTACCTCGCTAATCGTCGCCACCAAATCTGACACCTTCGCCCCGCGCAAAATGTCATTGTGCTTCAGTGAATCCCTCAATGCCGTCAAAATCTTATGCCGTCGCACTTCATCAATCGGCGACTCCAAATTCCGTATCACCCTCTCCGCAAAATTATTATAAAGATAAATAATATCCGATCCAAATGCATGATAAGTTGAAATATTCACTTTCGCCGCCACCGGTCCAATCAAACTGCGCAACCGCTCACGCATCTCGCTCGCTCCCGATTCCGTGAAAGTTAAACACAAAATATTTTCTGGGTTTGTATCTGTTTTCTCCAAAATATTCGCCGCTCGCGCACCAAGTAGCTGCGTTTTACCCGTTCCTGGTCCTGCAATTACTAGCAGCGGACCGTCAATTTTATCAACGGCTGCTTGTTGTTTTTCATTTAGCTTCACGGCCGCGCACCAATTCGTAAACTTTTGCAATTATTGGATAATCTTCATATTTGATCTCGTCCAGTGCTTCCAGGCCCTCGACTGTCTCTAATCCGCTGTGCGCTTCCTCCACCGAACGCCCTTCCGCCAGCGCCTGGCCAAACCGCAAGTTACGCGATTTTTCACTCGTTGCCGACATCGTCAAATCCTCAATCCCGCAAGCCAGTTCCGCCGTTTCTGGCTTTGCTCCGTGATCCACCAGATATAGTTTTATTTCCGCCAGTGCTTTTTGCAAATATTCCAACATCTCATCCGGATTTTTGACCAGTGCGCCCGCCCCAATCGCATAAATATTCTTCAAGCTTCCGCACAGTTCCACGCCCAACGCATCATCCGTCAATTCCACGGCTACTCGCTCGTTCTTGAACAGCATTTGCGATAACTCATCCGTCACTGTTAAAGTTACCGGCAACTCCTCCATGATATCTACGGCAAAAGCCGCCCCGCCCAATACCGAAAAACGCACATAATCCGCAAACACATCCAACGATAACATGCCCTTAGTCGCCAGTATTACCGGCAATTGCCGCAAATCCGTTGGTAGGGAACTGGCAAATTCCGGCACCGCCGCAGACGGAATCGCAATCACTATCACATCCGTCTCTCTCGTCGCATCCTCCAGCGACATCGAATTTTTGCGGTCAAAATACGTTATTCCGTGGCCATTATCGGTCAAAATTTTCCCCAGCGCCTTGCCAAATGCCCCCGCGCCAATAATTGTTACGTTCATATCAGTAATTGTACCACGCGTCCCAAACTCTGCTAAAATAGAAACATATGAATCGCACACAACGTGTCCTGCTTATTCTCATCCAAGCCTCCCTTATCATCATTGCTCTAGCTCTTCTCGTTATCGTCATCATTGAACCAGAATACAACAAGTACGGTGGCGTCATTGCCGGGCTCACCTTGCCCTTACTCCCCAACATTATCCAAAAACTTTTCAAAGCCAAAATCTCTTTTCGCCTTCAACTCACCTATTTCATCTTCCTATTCTTTGCACTCTTTCTCGGCATCTGCTTCGATTTCTACAAAACCGTGCCTCACTTTGACAAAGTCATCCACTTTTTCTCCGGCATCCTGACGGTCATCATTGCCTGGTATGCCCTCAAATTCTTTAAAGTCGACAAAACCGACAAACGTTTTCAAGCCCTATTCATCATTTGCTTCTGTATCGCTGTCGCCGCCATCTGGGAGTATTTTGAATTTACCAGCGACAAGCTACTCGGTACCAATATGCAAGAACTCCTCGAACCGGGCGTTGACGACACCATGTTTGACATGATTTTCGCCACTATCGGCGCCTGCGTCGGCACCATCATCCTCATGCGCTACACCAAAGCTATCGAAAAATTCTCTCTCGAAGACCACCGTAAAAAATAACATCAAGCTCATGTTTTACACTCATAGCATCTCTACTATATAATTTGCCCCACAGGGTGAGAGTAGTCTTAAAATTCAAAAAAAGGAGGTTTTTTCTGTGGAATACGTCGAGAAAATCTTTTCCGTCATCGCCAGCATCCCGATCGAGACCGCCATCGTTGTCGCCGTCTTTGCTCTCTTAATTCTCGCGTTTTCATCGGCCGTCAAGAATATTGCCAAGACCGTGTTGATTTTGGCCGCCATCATTTTGGTAGTCAATTTCGCCGCTCCTGTCTTTAATCTTGATTCGGTATCTGGTCTCGGACAGCAGTTCCAACCATATGTCGACCAGGGCAAAGACCTGTTCGACCAGTACACTCATACTACTCCCCAGACCAGCAGCCCAGCCAGCGCCAAGGAATTCTCGGACATTACCCTTACCAAGAGTCAAGCTCAGGTCAATTATGACTTATTGAGTAGAACCAAGTTTGACCTTTGGTCATCCAACTTCGCCGACATTTCCTCAGCCGACTTTAAGCTCGGCACCTATAATTCAATCAACGGCGCCCGGCGCATCGATTGCGATCTTGGCGAAGGTATCAATTTCTCGGTAGAGATTTGGACCGACGTCCGCGGGCTGCAAGTTGATGACGACGCTTTGATGACATTTATCGTCGGACTGGCTTGCGCCAACGTCAACAATTCTTCTGTGGCTATGCCAACGCACCACACCATCGTGATTTCCAGTGGCAACTGCATTTTAAATCCCGGCTCGGTGTCTGTCAGCGCCTCGCCCGTCACGCTGCTCAATAGCGCCTTTGGCTACAAGCAGGAGACCACGACGTACGGGCTCAATGTGCTATCACCCGGCAGTGACAGCGGCCTAATTCTCATCTGCGTTGGCAGGGAATTAACCTACTGGAATTCATCTGGAACTACCACTGCTTACGACGTCATGATCAGCGGCCCTGGCCGCGAACTCGCCGTTTGCACATTGGCCCACGAACTCTGCCACAGTGTTTTCCCGTATGTAGACGAACAAAAAATCTCCTTGTGCTCCATCGCCATCGCCACGGACTTTGGCCAGAGCATTTTTGAAATCGCGCCCTAGCCGGCGCGATTTTCAATAGAAAAAGGTCGCCTAAGCGACCTTTATTCATATTTATCTACTGTTTTATCACCGCAAAACTATATCGAGCATTTCCTGTACGAACGATTCGGTAACCGCACCCTTCGGATCATCGGCAAACAAACAGAGATTGCCTTCTCCATCCAAATAGTCAGCGATTGCTACGATACTGGGACCAGCCCAATCAGCAATTCCTCCACCTTGGATATTGTGCTTCTCGGCATCAGGCGTTATATTTGCCAGACGGCACAAAACAACCGCGAATTGCTCGTAGGTCAAAAAAGCGTCAGGGCAAAACTTATTGTCCCCGCAACCGACCATCAAGCCGCGATCAAATGCCCATGCCGCACTCCAACCTATGCAATCAGAAAATGGCCACGGAGTTTCTCTCGGCAAAGTATGATGCGGTTCCACCGCAAACCTCTGCGCCAATATCCAACTAAACTCCAAACGTGTTATTGTCCGTACCGTCCTCGGCAATTCGATAGCAGACACAATCTGAATCTGATATCCGCCATCAAATTTAGTGACGGTTATACAATCAGTGTCGATCATCAAATGATCGGCCATTGCCACAGCCGAAAATCTTATTTCAAGCTGCTGATTCGGGCCCCACTCACCCAAATTAAAACCTTGTTCCGTCATCAATGTGTCAGGAAGTGTTCTGTCACCCAGCAACACCGCCGACCCGACAACATACTGAAGCGTATCAGGAAGAGCGAATTTTAGCGTAACATCACTCTTCTCGTAATTTACCAAATCCATATGGAGTTCCACGACATCCCCTTGCATAACAGTGATTTCCTTTGCGAAACCCGCGGTTTTCTCGGGATTCCGCGCCCAGACGGTTATTTGGGCAGATGGGTCCACGTCGGCCGCTAGGGCTGGCGTTACCACAGATACAGACAACACGGCTACGAGTAATGCAATTATGAGTTTTTTCACAGGGGTCCCCTCCTTTAAACAGATAGATTTTTAAAGTACATCCTTTCATTATAGCACAACCATTATAAAAAGTCAAGTGCTAATTAGCAGTCTTGACAACGGTTTGCCAGTTTGCTAACATGAAATTAGCTAGCACTCAATGCGAGAGAGTGCTAAACATTAGCAATATTACAAGGAGGACAAGATGAGTAAAATTATCGGTATCGACCTCGGTACCACCAACTCGGCCTTTGCCTATATGGTGGCTGGTAAACCAGAAGTTATTACCAATAGCGAAGGCGACCGCACTACGCCATCCGTTGTCGCTGCCACCAAAAAAGGCGACCGCCTGGTTGGCAAAATCGCCCAACGCCAACGCGTTACTAACCCCGAAAATACTATTTACGGTATCAAGCGTTTGATCGGCCGCAAATTCGACGACAAAGAAGTCCAAGACGACCTCAGCATCATGCCATTTAAGATTGTCAAAAAAGGCAACGGCGTAGCTGTGCAAATGGGCGATAAAGAATACACTCCCGAAGAAATCAGCGCCATGATTCTCAGCAAAATTAAAGCTGACGCCGAAGCTTTCTTGGGCGAAAAAGTCACCGAAGCCGTCATTACCGTTCCGGCCTACTTCGACGATGCTCAGCGCCAAGCTACCAAAGATGCTGGCAAGATTGCTGGCCTCGAAGTCAAACGCATCATCAACGAGCCTACCGCTGCCGCCGTAACTTATGGACTTGATAAAAAAGAAGACCAAAAAGTCGTTGTCTTTGACCTCGGCGGCGGGACTTTCGATGTATCCGTCCTAGAACTCGGCGACGATGTCATTGAAGTCAAATCCACCAACGGCGATACCCATCTCGGCGGCGAGGATTTCGATAATATTATCGTCAACCACCTTGTCGATACTTTCAAATCTGACTCCGGCATCGACATCAAAAACGACTCTGCCGCGATGCAGCGCATCAAAGACGAAGCCGAAAAAGCCAAAAAAGAACTCAGCAGCACTCCTCAGGTTGAAATAACTTTGCCTTTCCTCACTGCTGATGCGCAGGGCCCCAAGCACTTCGAATATACTTTGACCCGCGCCAAACTCGAAGAACTCGTCAAACCTCTCATCGACCGTTTGGCCGGACCAGTCAAAAAGGCGCTTGATGACGCCAAGCTCAAGCCCGGCGACATCAATGAAATTGTCATGGTCGGCGGCATGACCCGCATGCCCGCAGTTGTCGAAAAAGTTAAACAGATTTTTGGTAAAGATCCCATGCAGGGTATTAACCCAGACGAAGCCGTCGCCATTGGCGCCGCTTACCAAGGCGATTATCTAGCCGGGAACAACAAAGGCGTCCTCCTCCTCGACGTCACCCCGCTGACGCTTGGCATCGAAACTATGGGCGGTGTCCGCACCTCGTTAATCGACCGCAACACCACCATCCCGACCTCCAAATCCGAAACCTTCTCTACCGCTTCCGACAACCAGCCTCAAGTCGAGATCCATGTCCTCCAAGGCGAACGCGAAATGGCCGGCGACAACAAATCGCTTGGCCGTTTTATCCTTGACGGCATTGCCCCCGCCCCGCGCGGCATCCCCCAAATCGAAGTCACTTTCAACCTCGATGCCAACGGCATCCTCAACGTTACCGCCAAAGACAAAGGCACCGGCAAAGAGCAGAGCATCACCATCCAAAACTCTGGCAACATGAGCAAAGATGATATCGAAAAAGCCAAGACCGACGCCGAAGCTCACGCCGAAGACGACAAGAAAAAGAAAGAAGCCGTCGACGCCAAAAACCACCTCGAAAATGCCGTCTATCAAGCTGAAAAAATGCCCGATGAGTTCAAGGACAAAATCAGCGACGAAGATAAAGACAATATCAAAAAAGCCGTCCACGAAGCCAAAGAAGTCCTCGCCGATGAAAGCAAAGACAAAGACGCCCTCGAACAGGCCGTCAAAGATCTCAACGACCGCATTATGCCCATTGGCGCCAAGCTCTACCAGCAAAACCAGGAAAGTTCGAGCGCAGATCAAACCTCCGCCACCCCTGATAATCCGGACGAGCAAACTGACCAAAAACCCGACGATGGTACCGTCGAAGGCGAAGTCGTCGATAAGTAGTCATAGGCTATTTACATAAGCAGAGCTCCCGTTATATCATTGAAGCAATATAACGGGAGTTATCATGGGAAAATATGACGAACTGACCAAGTTCAAGGAACTGCTTGATGAGGGTATCATCAGCAAAGCAGACTACGAAAAGAAAAAAGAACAAATCTTAGCTAAAGAAGACGAAGCCCCGGCCGCCCATCGCGGAGGAGCAAAAATAGCTGCCGGCAAATATGACGGCCTCTACATCGCCGCTGCTATTGCCTTGCTAGCCTATCCTTTATTATCATTTATCTTTGTGTTAGGAGTTTAGCCATGAATATCTTTTTCTGGAGCATGCTCATCATTTTAATCGTCATTGCCGCCGGTATTGTTTTCTTGGTCGGCCGCGGCAAGCCAAAAATGCAAGGCATTGGCGCTCTGCTCGTCAGCGGCGTCTTTCTCTTCAGCCTCTTTTCAAGTTTTTCCACTTTAGGATGGTTTCCGCTTTACTTCTTCATGAGCCTAATCGCCAACCTCGCCGGTATCGCCGCCGCATTGCTGCTTGCCGTTCAATGTTTTTCAATTGACCAAAAATTCGCCAAAAACCAAACTATCAAAACCGTCGCCAAAACCCCCTGGTTCAAATTCGCCCCCATCATCATCATCGCCGCCGCCGGCCTTTACCTCCTCTGCTACATCATCGCCGCTGCCAGTTTCAGTACCATGGGATTACAAATCGTCTCCGTCTTCATGGACGTTGTCCTCCTCTTTGGCCCGCTCTTTGTTTTCTCGTTCATATTAAATGATGGCATTAAAAAATAAGAAAGGAATCATCATGAGCCAATATACAGATCTCAAAAAAATTAAAGAACTTTTAGACGACGGCGTCCTCAGCAAAGCCGAATACGAGGAACAAAAAGAAATTATTCTCAACCGCGATTACGAAGCTGAAGCCCCTCGCCACAGCGGTTCCTCTAAGCCTTCCGCCAACGGTGATGCGCCCTCTGGAGGCTATCTCGCGCTCGGCCTCTTCTTCCCGCTGATTGGCCTCATCCTTTTCCTCGTCTGGATTAACGAATATCCCAAGCGCGCCAAATCCGCCGGCAAAGGCGCCCTCATTGGCACAATCATCTATATCGTTCTTTGCATTATCGTCCCTATCATCATTGTCAACGCCGCCGTCAGCTCAGTTTACAATAACTACTGGTACTAGTTGCCACGCCAAAATCCGCTCACAGTGAATCAAGCCTCGCGCTTGTCAAAACCTATTAGAAATGTTATAATCACAAGCAGCATTCCGATCATATTTTAAGGGGAGGATAGAGTATGTTCAAAAATGAGCAATTGCCGCCTGATCGTATCCAAAAAATCGAAGCGCAGATCGACATTTTAAAAGCTCGCAACGAGATTTTCTCCGAGCAAATCGCCAGCAACAATGTGCAAATCAACCAGTTGGAGGCCCTCAAACGGTTCAGCCACTTCATCTTGTTTGCCCCAGTTGCCAACTGGGTCTGCAAATTATTAGATGACTGGAGAGGCCAATCGCAACTCAATCCAGAGCAGCTGTCAGAGTTACGCGCCGCGCTCCGTCTCGACCCGTACTGCTGCACCAAAGAAGGCACAGATGAAGTCCGTTGTTACTTCGACAACTTCGAACTCGGTATCTTCGACGATGGACCACGTCTCCACATTTATCCCAACATTATACTGGGTCTGACCGACAGCTATGAAGGCTGGGGAGCGGGCGACGAAACCATCACTCTGCGCAGTTTCCTTGATGGCTATCGAGAAATGCCTGAACAGGTCGGCATCGGCATGCAGACTATCTGGCAAATCCTCATCCCCACAGAAGAGGAATAGTCGACACTAAGAGTCGCCACCGGCGGCTCTTTTTCTTGGCCTGTGCTAGAATATATTTATGGAAACTGTACTCATTATTCTACTTATCGCCCTCATTTTTGGCTTCGCTTTTGCTGTCATCATGATGAACAAACAAATCGGCAGCCTCAAAGACTCCATGGGCGAAAAAATCGACAAAAACAACGCCCAAGTTCAAGAATCTATCGGCAAACAGCTCGAACAAAGCAACAGGCAGCTTCACGAGTCCAACAAAGTCGTCGCCGACATCTCCGCTCGCATCGCCACCATCACTGAAACCAATAAACACGTCGTTTCCGTCGCCGACGAGCTCAAAACTCTCCAAAACGTCCTCCAAAACCCCAAACAACGCGGCGTTTTCGGTGAATTTTATCTCGATTCTGTCCTCGGCAATGTACTCCCGCCCGGCGCTTACCAACTCCAGCACAAATTCAAGGACGGCGAGATCGTCGATGCCGTCATCTTACTCGACAAAGGCAAAATCCTCCCCGTCGACAGCAAATTCTCGCTCGAAAATTACAACCGTATGATCGACGCCAAAGACAAAGCCAGCAGGGAACAATACGCCAAAAAAGTCCGCGACGACCTCAAAACCCGCATCGACGAAACCAGCAAGTACATCCGTCCGGCCGAAAAAACTATGGATTTCGCCTTCATGTTCATCCCCTCCGAAAGCCTATATTATGATGTTTTGATGGGCCGCGTCGGCACTTCCGGATCCAGCCAGCGTGATCTCGTCGAATACGCCTTCCGCGACCGCAAAGTTATTATCGTTTCTCCCACCTCCTTCATGGCCTACCTCCAAACTGTTCTTCAAGGCCTGCGTAGTCTGCAGATTGAAAAAGAAGCCCTCGCCATCCAAGCCCGCGTCGCCAAACTCGGCGACCACATTACTGGTTTTGAAACTTACATGGATAAACTCGGCAATTCTCTCGGCACTACTGTCAGCCACTTCAACTCCGCCCACAAAAGCTTAGAGCAAATCGATAAAGACGTCGTCAAAATTACTTCCGGCGAGCCCACCATCGAACCAAAACGCCTCGACAAACCCCAAGAATAACAGATAGCGCGGAGCTTTGACCTGCGCTTAAACTTCATGCTATACTAACCTTAACCTAATACAGATATAATGTTGCCACCGCTGATCTTAACTGTCTTGACATCTCAACAAAAACGCTTAAAATAAAAAACGTAAGGAGAGATTTCTAGAATCTCTCTCCCTACTGTGGGGATAACTAGGTCTTACGGCCTAGTTATCTTTTTCTTTGGGATACTCCACACGGACTAGACCCCATAAAATGGAAATCTTGACCATGTCTACTTCTCCTTTCTGAAAACCGGGTTCTCGATCAGAGCTCCTGTCCATCTAGAATTGTTTACGAAGCTCCGAATATGGTGGTGGACACCACACGGGGATTCGCAATTTCAGGATCTTGATTCGCTCCCGAACCACGTCGCTATCCTATCTTACCGCAAAGGCACATAAAAGCATCAGCACAAACTTTTCCATAAGGATCAAAAAATAACTCCCCTTTCAGGGAGTTATTTTATTCTAAGCTATAACCTTATTCGCTCAACTTCTGACCGGAAAGCTTTGCAGCCAGATCCGATATGTAGAAGCCGATTGCACCACCTAGTACCGGGAAGATGACATAGGTCGAAAGTGCTATGCCAATATGCCCAAGCAGTTCGCCGAAGCTGGCTGCCTCGCTTGGTAATGCTTGATACATGATCGCGACAGCCGGGTTCAATACAAATGCCGTATCTTGCACAGCTAGATAGTTGCCCGTTAACACCACCGCGAGCAGCACTGCCAAGAAGACACCACCCGACACCACGGCGCCGAACGTAAACACGCTGCGCTTGTATACCAATGCTCGAGCAAAACAGAAACCAATGACGATTGCACCGAGAAGCTCGATCATCGTGATTGCCCAGAACATTTCGCCTTCGCCCCACAACGGAGTGTTGAGCACTGGCAATTCTTGCGCCAATTCGCCGCCAGCCAACTTAAAGCCGTTGACGACCAACAGGCCAAACCATGCACCAAGTAGCTGTGCAATGATGTACAGCGTACCACGAATCGGTGACATGCGGCGGCTTGCCATTAAGCCAACTGTGATAGTTGGGTTAAGGTTCGCACCCGAAAGTGCAAATACCGCAATGGTAATTACCATTACCCCGAAGATCAGATATAGCGGGTTAAAGATACCCAGCGTCAACAGGACCATCGTCAGCAACATCGTGCCGATGACCTCGCCGAGAATCGCGCCAATAATCTTTGGCGATTTGAAAATCGTCAAGATATTCTCGCTCGCATCATATTTGCGCGCAAAGAACTCCTTCACCGGGCTTGGCTTAGCTTTACTAGTTATTGTTTCCACCCTAGTAGTTCTCGCAGGCTTAGAGGCTGCGGACTTTATCGACTTGCTCGGCTTCTTCGTAGAAGACTTACTCGTCGTCTTGGCTTTTGTAGTTGCCATTTAACCTCCTTTAATAATGTTACCCATATCATAGCATAGTCTGATACAATAGACAAAGAAATTAACATAAAGAGAATAATTCATGGGAATACTAGTACAAGACACTGGTAAGCGCTCTGAACTTCAAGATAGAATCAGTTCAGAACTACGCGAAAAGGCTCAGCGCACCTCACAAGAGGGGGATGATGTTGACCTAGTTGAAGACTCAGCTTACACCAAAGAACTCAAAAAAACCGGACGTTTCGGCTGGTTCTGGTTCGCTCTAATTCTGCTTGCCGTCATATCTGTTATTGTAATCTTGATTATCTAGTATATAATCAAACTTATGTCTGTCAAAATTGAAGAGCTCAAAAAACAGCTAAAGGGTCTAAATTCTGACTATGCCAAAATTAAAGATGTACCAGCCGCCAAACGCGCCGCTTTTGGCAAAGAGCTCAATGCCAAAAAACAACAAATCTTAGATCAAATTACCAAGCTTGAACAAGCCGCTCTCGATGCCGACGTTAAACCCATCGACATCACTGCCCCCACTGCCCCCAACCAACCCATCCCCCAGCTCATGACTTCAGACCATGGCAGTCGTCATCCATTAATGACCGAGCTTGACCGCGTCATCGAAATCTACCAGCTGATGGGCTTCGATATCGTCGAATCCCGCCAACTGGACGACGAATTTCACATGTTCGACTCCCTCAACTTCCCCAAAGACCATCCCGCCCGCGGCGATTATGACACTTTTCGTACCGAAGAAGGTTTTATCCCGCCTGCCCATACCAGTACCATGCAAAACCGAGTACTAAAAGCTTATAAACATAATCTAGAACAGGGCAAAGCCATTGCCGTCGCCGTTCCTGGCCGCGTTTTCCGCAACGAAGACATCGACGCCACCCACGAACACACCCTCTACCAATGCGAAGGCGTTTACGTTTCCACCGATTGCAACCTCGGCCAAATGCTCGGTATCCTACGCGAATTCTTCGAACGCTATTTCGGCCAAACTCTTAAAATTCGCACCCAACCCGGCTTTTTCCCCTTCACTGAACCATCATTAGAATTTCTAATTGAAAAACCCAAATCTATCGGCGGTAAAGGCGCCGGCTGGCTGGAAATGCTCGGTTGCGGCATGATTCACCCCAATGTGCTCAAAATGGCCGGTATCGACCCCGAAAAATACCACGGCTTCGCCTGGGGCGGCGGCATCGATCGCCTCGCCATGCTCCGCTACGGCCTCTCCGACATCCGCTACTTCGAATCTGGCAAACTACGTTTCCTCAAGGAGTTCAAATGACCGACGCGCCAGATAGCCCATACAAGACTCTATCTACCAAAACGGCTTACAAAAGCCCCTGGCTAGAGGTCGAAGAAAATCAAGTTATCCACCCCGACGGGCACGAAGGTATTTTCAATGTCATCAAACGCAAAAACAGTGTATCGATCGTCCCGGTCGACGCAGATGGTAAACTTCTCTTGATTCACATCTTTTCTTATGGCGCCCAAAAATGGCGCTGGGAATTTCCTTCTGGTCGTTTAGATGACGGAGAAGAATTTTTAACTGCTGCCGAGCGCGAACTGCAAGAAGAAACTGGCTTTACCGCCGCACATTTTGAGCAAATTGGCCTCTCTCACCCCTTCAGCCGCACCATGACTGGACTTGCTGCCACTGTCCTCGCCACCGACTTAAAATCCGGCGAAATCCCCCCCGCTGACGACAACGGCGTCATTTCCGATCAAAAATTCTTTACCCTCGACCAAGTTAATGACATGGTGCAAAAAGGCGAAATCAACAACACCAGCACCATCACCGCCCTCCATTACTACGCACTTCACCAGCAAAGGAGCACAAAATGAAAATTTCTCTCAACTGGCTCAAAAAATATGTCGACATCAACATCTCCACCGATGAACTAGTCAAACTTATCGGCGCACGTTTGGTCGAAATCGAAGAAGTCATCGACCAAACCCACAAATACGACAACATCTTCGTCGCCAAAGTCGTCGAGTGTGAAAAAATCCCCGAAACCCATTTATCCCTCTGCCAAATTGACATCGGCGAAGCTAGGACTACCCTTTCGCGCGATGTACTTATTGCGCGAAAGGGTAGTCCTAGCTCGCCGCTAGTCCAAGTTGTCTGCGGCGCGCCAAACGTACACAAAGGTATGCTCGCCGCCTGGATCGCTCCCGGCGCCACCGTTCCCGCCAGCTCCAACCAAGACGCCCCCTTTGTCATCGGCACTCGCAAACTCCGCGGCTACGACAGTAGCGGCATGCTCGCTGGCGCCGACGAATTAGATTTTGGCACTGTCCACGAAAGCATAGTCGAACTAGACCCCAAAACCGCCAAACCCGGCGACAAATTTGCCGACCTATTCGACCTCAACGACATTATTTTAGACGTCGAAAACAAACCCCTCACCCGCCGCCCTGACACCTTCGGTATCATAGGATTTGCCCGCGAAATCGCCGGTATTCTCGGCCAACCCTTCAAAACCCCAGACTTTATCATCAACAAAACCTCCGACTTCATCCTATCCGGCGGCGAAAAACTCGACATCAATATCACTGACCCCGACCTCTGTCCTCGCTATACCGCACTCATCATGGAGCGCAAAGACGATGCCAAATCCAAATATCTCACAGAACTCGACACCCTTATCTCTCGTTCCGGCATGCGCCCGATTGATCCCATCGTTGACATGACCAATTACCTCATGTTGCTTACCGGCCAGCCCCTCCACGCCTTCGATTACGACAAATTCGTCAAAGTTGGGAAAAGCCAAACTCCCAAAGTTATTGTTCGCGCCGCCAAACCAAACGAAAAACTAGCTCTCCTCGACGGCAGGGAAGTACAATGCACTGAAAACGACATCCTCATCACCAGCAACAACATCCCCGTCGCTCTCGCCGGTGCCATGGGCGCCGCCAATACCGTCATCGACGAAACCACCAAAAAAATCATCATTGAATCCGCCACCTTCTCCCTTTACAACCTGCGCAAAACCCAAATGCAGCACGGTATTTTCAGCGAAGCCATCACTCGTTTCACTAAAGGCCAACCCGCCGGTGGTACTTTACCAGTCGCCAAAGAATTCGCCACCCTTACCGCCCACCAACTCAAACCCCTCGCCCTCTTCGATGAATACCCCAAACCCGCCAAACCAACTGTTGTAAAAATTACAACACAAGACATCAACAGCCTCCTCGGCACCGATTACGCCGTTGACGTAATTAGACAGACTTTAGAAAATGTAGGTTTCGTAGTAACCGTGAAGAACGATGTTATTTCGGACCTTCCGCAGTCACGACGAGGACAAAGCGACGAAGCCCGCGACGGCGGGCCTGAGGAGCGGGTCCGAAATAATAGCGTCTTCACAGTTACTACGCCATATTGGCGAACGGATATTCATATTAAAGAGGACATCATTGAAGAAGTCGGCCGCCTGCTCGGCTACGACAGCATCACCTCCACCGTCCCTCCTACCTACACCGCCTACAAGAACCCGCTTTTCACTCTCAAAACCCAAATCCGCAACACCCTCTCTGCCGCCGGCGCCAACGAAGTCCTCACCTACTCCTTTATCAGCGAAAATCTGATCGAAAAGGTGGGCCAAGACCCCAAAAATTCCTACAAAATCATCAACTCTCTCAGCCCAGACCTCCAATACGTCCGCCAACAAATCCTCCCCAACCTATTTGAAAAAGCTCACGATAATATTAAAGACGGTTATGAGCGCTTCGCTCTCTTCGAAATGAACCAAGTATTTTGGAAAAGTGAAGGCTTAACTAACGAAAAAGTCCCCGTCCAATTTGATAACCTCGGTGTCGTCTTCGTCGACACAAACTCTACCGCCCCAGGATATTACACCGCAAAACTTTATGCCGAAACGCTTGCACGTCAAATTGGTTTAACAATTAAATTCATCCCTCGCACCAAGCCATTTAAAGTCGAAACCTATTTCGAACCCAAACGCTCTGCCGACCTTTTTGTCAATGACACCTATATCGGCAACGTTGCCGAACTCAAAAATTCCATTGCCGCAAAATTCAAACTGCCGTCAAGTACCGGAGTCATTGAAATCGGTTTAGATCTGTTGTTGCCTCTTCTCGGAAACACCAAAACCTCCTTCCAAGCTAGCGATTTCCCCTTCGTGAAACGCGACCTCACTCTCACCGTCCCAGAGAGCACCCCCTACCAAACCGTCGTCGTCGCCATCCAAAAAGTACTTACATCCCAAGGGCTCATTTTCACCATAGCTCCCCTCGCCATCTACCAACCAAAAGGCAAAACCACCAAAAACCTCAGCTTCCACCTCGAATTTGCCCATCCCGACAAAACCCTAGATAGCAAGCAGATAAATGCTATAATAAAACAATTAGAACAAATTAAATAACGGTGGGCCGGAGGTCAAATGGCATATAATCCCGAATTAAAAACGTCCCTAAGGCAACGCATTGGTGTTATCATCATCGCAATTGTCTTGCTTGGATCCACCATCGCTCTCTACATGGGCATAGTTTTAAACTACAACAACGCAGGCAACAATGATACCTCTCAAATCGACCCCGAAAAAGAAGCGCGTTACGAAGAACTTCGCGCCGAATACAATGCCGAAATTGAAGCCAAAGCCAAAGAACTTTCTGCCACCTATTTTGACACCTTCGCAACTTATCGATCACGAGTCAAATCTTTCAACGCCGCCAACATCACCGAAGTTACCTTCGAAGATCTCAAAGTTGGCACCGGCGAAGAAATTACCGAAGGCTTTACTGATTATTCTGCTTACTATATCGGCTGGCTCTCCAACGAAACCGTCTTTGACTCTTCTTTTGACGATTTCGCCAACCCCACCTCTCTCCATTTCCCCCTCGCTGGTGGTAACCTAATCGAAGGCTGGAATCGCGGCATCATTGGCATGAAAATCGGCGGCATCCGCGAAATCTCCATCCCTGCTGAATTAGCCTACGGCGCCAACGAACAGGGCGACATCCCCGCCAACTCCCCTCTCAAATTCATCGTCATGCTCATCCCCTTCACTGACGTCGAGCCATCAGATGAACTATATGAACTTTACTACGAGCTCTATGGCGGTGGCTACTAAAACTAAAATTCTAGACGTTGCCATCATCGGTTCCGGCCCAGCCGCTTTTACTGCTGCCATCTACGCCGCTCGCGAAAATCTATCCGCTGCTGTTTATGAACGCGAAGCCATTGGCGGTCTCACCAGCACCATCAGCAAGATCGAAAATTACCCCGGCTTCTCTGGCACTGGCGCCGCGCTTATGCAGCACATGCGCGCCCAAGCCGAATCTTTCGGCGCCGCCACCGAATATGGCGAGTGCACCGCCGTCAAAAAACTCAAAAACCATTTCGAACTCACCATCGACGATTTGCCAATCAAGGCAAAAACCGTCATTATCGCCACCGGCTCTGACCGCCGCAAACTCGGCATCCCCGGCGAAGACCTTCCGGCCGTCTCCTATTGCGCCACCTGCGATGGACCTCTCGTCACCGGCAAAAAAGTCATCGTCATCGGCGGCGGCAATTCTGCTGTCCAAGAATCCTTCTATCTGCTCAAATACGCCAAATCCGTCACCATCATCTCCCGCTCCGGCCTAAGTTCCAACGATGTCCTCAAAGAGCGCGTCGCCAAGGAACCCCGTATTACCGTCATCACTGGCTTCTCGCCAGTCGAATTCATCGCCAAAAACGGTAAATTCTCCGGCGTCAAATGCTCCAGCAAAAACAACACCACCGAAACCTTTCCCGCCGACGCCGCCTTCATCTTCATTGGCATGGTCCCCGCCACCAGTTTCCTCCCCAAAGAAATCCTCGAAACCGACGGTTCCGTCAAAACCAAGCCCGATTTCAGCACCGATATACCCGGTCTCTTCGCCGCTGGCGACTGCCGAGCAGGGAACATCAAGCAAACCATCGTTGCCGCTGGCGAAGGCGCTTCTGCCGCTGTTTCCGCCGGTAAATACCTCGAGAATCTCGAAAAATAACCTACCTCTGTTAATTCACCCCTCCACCCCTGTTAAAATAAGTATAATCACTATTGACTTTTTATTCCATCTGTGCTATAATGGAGACATATAGTCAATAATTAACAGATTATCTGATTATATAGATCATTACCGTCAAGGAGGGGAAAAAATGAGTCCTTACTATCACGCTTTCGTACCTGGTTGGAATTGGTGGTATTTATTTGCCCCGCTTTCCATCCTCGCAACCGTCCTTTTGGCGTGGGGTATCCCCACCTTAAGAGGCGGACGCATCCGTCGTACCAGGCTTGCAATCAACGCGCTGCTCTTCATGACCATCGCGTCTGCCGTAGGCTTCTCGGTTCTGCTTTTCGTAGAATCCAGCAACGGCATCGTACAAGTCTTCGACAATCAGCTGGTTGGCTATGAGAGTCCCGTTTGGTCTCTCATCTTCGCCGGCGTTGCCGTCGTAGCTCTCGGCGCGATTCATTTCGGCGTCAATCTGTTCTTCACCGGCAAGACCTTTAGAGCCAAAATCTCAAAGCTCAAAGCCGTAAGACACGAGGCACAGGTCCGTGAATTTGAAGCTCAACGCCGAGCCCAGCGTTCACACCCACTAGTGGTAAGCTACTCAGACTATCGTGGCCGTCACACGACGACCAGATAGCACAAAATCCCGCAGCGATCAGCAGCGGGATTTTTCATGCTAAGATATAACCATGCCGCAAACTTTTTTCTTCTATGATCTCGAAACTTCCGGCCTCGATCCGCGCTCTGACCGCATCATGCAATTTGCTGGTCAGCGTACCGATCTAGACCTGAACCCCATTGGCGACCCCGTCAACCTCCTCGTCAAATTAAACGACGACACCCTCCCCTCGCCCTACGCCATCATCACTACCGGCATCACGCCTCAAAAAACTCTAGAGGACGGCATCTCCGAGGCCGAACTCTGCAAACTCATCACCAAGGAAATCTTCACTCCTGGCACCATCGCCGTCGGCTACAATTCTATCCGTTTTGACGACGAGTTCATGCGCCATCTCTTTTGGCGCAACTTCCACGATTCCTACGAGTGGGAGTGGAAAGACGGACGCAGCCGCTGGGATCTGCTCGACGTCGTCCGCCTCACTCGCGCTCTTCGTCCCGAAGGCATCAACTGGCCATCTGATAAAGACGGCAAAGCCACCAATCGCCTAGAGCTCATCACCAAACTCAACAATATCTCACACAAATCCGCCCACGACGCCCTCTCCGATGTCACCGCCCTAATTGACGTCACCAAACTGATCAAAGCCAAACAACCCAAACTTTTCGATTACCTCCTCAAAATGCGTGATCGGAAGGAAGTCCAAAAACTCGTCAACCTGCAAAATCCTCAACCCTTCGTCTACGCCTCTGGCCGCCTCAGTTCGGAATTTAACAAAACTAGCGTTTTCTACCCATTATCACCCTCATCCAACGGCAACATCCTAGTCTATGATCTACGTTATAATTTGGATGATTTAATGAAGAATAAAACTGAAAAGAGTATTTCTGAGAACGTAGCGACTCCCGAGAAAACCCTGCCCGAAGCAGGTTTTCCCGGTGACAAAGCTGGTTCTAAGAAATCTCCTTTTCAGTTTTACCCTATCGTCAAGGAACTAAAATACAACCGTTGCCCAGCCGTAGCCCCGCTTAGCGTTCTCGACCAGCAAGACGGATGGCAGAAGATTAAACTCAGCAGGGAAGAAATCGACAAGAACCTCCAAACCCTGCTCAAAAACCCCACTTTCGCCGAGCAAATGCGCACCCAGCACGAAGAACGCCCAGAATTCCCACCTGCCCCCGATCCCGAATCCGCCCTCTATGACGGCTTCCTCGACAACGCCGACCGCGTTCGCTGTGAGACTGTCCGCACCGCCAAACCCGAAAACCTTGCCGATTTCCATCCCGAATTCGCCGACCCCAGGCTACCCGAGCTCCTAAATCACTACAAAGCCAGAAACTTCCCTCACACTTTATCCGCCGACGAACAAAAACAATGGGAAGCCTACCGCGCCAAACGCCTACAACAACAAGCTCCAATTTTCCTCCAAGAACTAGAAGCTATCGCTGCCGCCAACCTCACTAGTCCCTTCCTCATCGAGGAGCTCCACCTCTGGCACCAATCTCTCTTGCCATAAACTAAACCAAAACCAAGAAAAAGCCGCCCGAAACCCGAGCGGCTACTCAAAAGTGCATGCAACCTCATACATCCGGCGAAACAAACATGATCACGTAACTCTTCAAATTGTTACAACTCGAACCTCCTGACCTGGCATGTCTCAAAACCTTGAAACCTTCCAAGTTCCCCCGGTATTGCAACGCCCTTAAGGTGTCATTACTGCGATAAAGCATGCTAGCTAAATCTTCAGACTTACCCAACCGGTTCGAACTATCGGTTATGTCGAAACACAGCCCACTCTGCCAAACCTTGAACGCTACCATTTCTTCGTCATCCGGCTTCGCATCGCCCAGCATCCTGCAAATAGTATCGACGACCCCGTCCATCTCGGCGCTCAACGCCAAACTCTTGATCTCCTCATCTGCCGACATATTCTCGTCATGCTGCAATTTCCGCCCCTGCCAGAACATCACCTCTTCCTGAAAAGCAGTCATTTTATTCGCCATTTTTAAAACCCTCCCTTAAAAATTGCCGATGTTAAGATTGCATGCCCAAATTATACATTATCTATTGCCAAAACGCTCCACCTTTGATATGATAAATACATCAATTATTACTTACAAGACGAACAGACCTAACTTCTTTTCGTGTTTAAAAGGAACAAATGTACAATAAAAGTAAACAAGAGGCCGAGCGCCGTGCCAAACTCCTCAGGATGAGGCAAGACCGGTTGCCTGATATCAAAAAACGTTTTGAAAACAGTCAAGGCCGCAATTTCAATTCCAATTTTAAGCCTGGCGGTAAAGATTCCAAAAGGCAGCATCAGAATACTAAAAAAACTGATCAAGGCTCCAGCGACCGCCAAGTCAAGCTCAGCTTAAATACCCGCAAAGGCGAAATGGTTCATCATCAGCGTATGCTCAGCCAAGACGTTCACGCTCAGGCTACCCAGCATATCATCGGCGTCCCCGTCAACAAATCCCGCTACAACGGTTACGACGGCAAGCAAATTACCGCCGCCGACCTCCGTAAAGCCAAACCCCACCCCGAAGCTATCCGCATCATCCCGATCGGTGGTCTCGGCGAGTTCGGCATCGGCAAAAATATGACCATTGTCGAATACAAGAACGAAATTATCATCATCGACATGGGCACACTCTTCGCCAACGACGATTATCCTGGCGTTAACTACATGATCCCAGATATCAAATATCTCGAAGATAACAAGAATAAAATCAAGGCGATTCTCTTCACTCACGCTCACCTTGACCATATCGGCGCTTGCCGTCATCTCTTGCCCAAATTCAACCCGTTAATTCCCATCTATGCCACCGATTTCACCATCGGCATGATCAAAAAACAGATGAACGAACTCAGCAACCCGCCCGATCTCAACTATCAAACTGTCAATCCGTTTGAGCACAAAGCCATCAAATTAACCGAACATATCTCTGCCGAATTTACCCACATGCTCCACTCTATCCCCGGCAATACTTCGATCACTCTGCGCACCCCGCACGGCAACATCCTCATGGCTGGCGACTGGCGTTTCGAAAGCAACCCCATGGGCACCCCAGCCGACTATGAGCGTCTCACGGAAATTGCCGCCAAAGAAGGCTATACCGTCCTGATGAACGAATCCACCAACATCGACAGCCCAGGCAACCACCCCCACTCCGAATACGACGTCGGCGAAAATCTCGGCAAAGTTATGGACAACTATGCCTCTGGCCGCGTTATTATCTCCTGCTTCAGTTCACAAATCGGCCGTATCGAATTAGTCCTCACCGAAGCCGCCAAGCGCAACCGCAAGGTCGCCTTCGCTGGTTTCTCCATGATCAATAACGTCGAAGTCGCCCTTCGCGCCAAAGCCATCAAGGTGCCCAAAAACACTGTCATGAAAATGGAAGACATTATTAAACTTCCGGACGACCGCGTCACCATCGTCTGCACTGGTTCTCAAGGCGAGCTCAACGCCGTCCTCAACCGCATGGTTACCGGCGCCCACAAATATATCAAGATCAAATCCACTGATACTATCATCTTCAGTTCTAACCCCATCCCAGGTAACGAACCTCACGTCGTCGCCACCGTTGATGGACTCCTCCGCGAAGGCGCTCACGTCGTTCAAAACGGTAAAACCCACATCAACAATATCGGCCCGCTCCATCTCTCCGGCCACGCTTACTACGATGATCATGTCAAGTTTGTCAAAGACATCCATCCGCGCAACTACCTGCCGTATCACGGTGAATTCTTCATGCTTGAACACAATGCTGAAATGGCCGAAAACGTTGCCGGCATCCCTCGCAAAAACATCATCATCAGCGATGATGGTGATATCATCGAACTTTTGCCAGATAAATCCGTCCGCAAAAACGGCCGCATCCAAGTTGGCAACAAACTTTACGACGACGCCGACCAACCCGTCAATGAAGCCGTCATCAAAGACCGCATCCACATTTCGCGCGAAGGTATTTTCGTTGTTATTCTCACCATGAGCAAGAAAACTGGCCGCCTCATCAAAACCCCCGACATTGTCTCCCGCGCCTTCATCTACCTCGACAACAGCGAAGAACTGATCGGCAAAATCCGTCATTATCTCCGCACCAAAACTGACAAATCTATCAGCTCCGATCCCGAACTCAAAACTCTCAAAGAAGAGATCAAAGAAGACGTCAGCCATATTCTTTACGATGCCACCGGCCACACGCCCATCGTCATCCCGGTCATCAATAAAGTTTAAAACCAAGCTTTAGCAATGTGCTACAATGGCACATATGGAATCAGACCAAAAACCCCTGTCTTTAGATAGTGATACCCCCCCAACTACAACTAATCCCTTCGTTCCGCTATCCACGCCTCCGCCCGTTTCCATGCGGAACTATCTCATCATTGCTCTCGTCTCACTTGTCCTGGTCGCCTACACCGGCCCCATCGCTTTCTTCGCTCTTGCTCCCTACATTGGATTTTTTATCTATCTTTACCCGGCCGGACTCATCGCCGCAGCCGTTTGGGTTTTCCGCAAGGTCATCAAAATCAAACCTCGTCACGGCACCGTTATCGTCACCCTCGCCATTTCCGTTGCGTCCATCGCACTCGCCGGCATCCTTACCTTGCTCTCAATCTTCGCGATTATCCCAATGATTTGGCCCTAAGCCTTCAGACCTGTACTGCCAAATCCGCCTTTTCTTTTAGTCTCCGATAATTCCTCAACCTCGTCCCACTCAATCTTTTCAAACTTATTTATCACTCCCTGCGCAATCCGCATCCCCGGTTCCACCACAAAATCTTCCTTGCCAAAATTGATCAACGACACATGCATCTCGCCACGATAATCCGAGTCAATCGTACCGATTCCGTTTAGCATCGTTACCTGATTCTTAAACGCCAATCCCGAACGCGGCCGCACTTGCAGTTCATATCCATCCGGAATCTCCACTCCCACGCCAACCGGGAAATTTTTAATCTCACCCGGTTTCAAAGTCACCGGTTCATCAACACAGGCATGAAAATCAAACCCCGCCGCCCCCGCCGTCTGATACTTCGGCAATATCGCTCCCTCCCGCATCCTCTTAATCTTTATCTTCATCTCCATGATATAATTCTATCATGCCCGCGTGGCGGAATTGGCAGACGCGCTAGCTTCAGGTGCTAGTATCTTCACCGATGTGCTGGTTCAACTCCAGTCGCGGGCACCACAATATTTTAGTCAAACCTCCGGGCTTGACTTTTTTAACAATAAGCGCTATATTCTAAGGCAGTAGAGTCATCAAAACAAACAGCTGCGAGAGAAATTAAAAATCTCAAGTGTTAAAGTTTTCAAAACAAAAATTCACCCCCCCCCTCCCCAATCGCGACGGATACAGTCGAATCGCAAGATCTTTGCATTTACCTGTCCAAAATATCCTTTGTAAACTCCCCGCAATTTTCGCAGTCATTGTTTTACTTACCCATATAGCCCTCACGGCTATTTTTAATCTCATAAATGTCTCCGCTTTCAGCGTCTTCTCTGTCACTCCTAACACCGGCCCGCTCGCTGGCGGCAATCTTATTACTATCTCCGGCTCCGGTTTTGATATCCCCACTCCTCAGCCAATCGATTTTTCTTCAGGTGGCACCTATACAGCGACTTATCCCGGCAAATATAAGCTTGAAGTTTGGGGCGCTCAAGGCGGCGGCAGCGGTACCAACGGCGGTAGAGGCGCCTATGCCACAGGTATAATCACCTTAAATAGAAATGATGCCCTAAGTGTTGTCGTTGGCTCTAGAGGCAGTATCAAAACCGGCACCGGACCAGGCTATACCGGCGGCGGCATTACCTATATATCACTTGGCAGTACACGAATGGTAATTGGTGGCGCCGGCGGCGGTCAGGGCGGCAATGGCTGGAGCGATTGGGGCGGAACTTCAACCGGCGCCAATGGCGGCGTAGGCACAGGAATTACTACCGTTGCTAACGCTGGCAATGGCAATGGCGGACAGTGCGCCGGCGGTGGCGGCGGGGGCACGCAGACCGCCGGGGGTACTGGTGGGACTGCAAATGCGAACACCATATCCCAAGGTACAGCAGGAACGATAAATTCGAATACCGGTCAAGGCGGCAACGGCGGAGCGGGTTATTACGGCGGCGGCGGCGGTGCTTCTGGCTGTTATTATCCGACTTCAGGCTCAATGACTCAATCTGGCAATAGTGGGGGTTCTGGATCCTTAAATAATGGTGGAACCGGGGGCGGCGCCTCTAGCCCCACTTTACGAAACGCTACAGGCGGCGCTGGCGGCGGCGGTGGTTCATCCTATGCCGACCCAAATTTGGAATCCAGGTCTGGCGTTGCCGGCAGTGGAGTTATGCCAGATCCCGCCAGCACAACTGGCGGCACCATGACAGGTCGGGCTGGCAACGGTTATGCCCGCATCACGCCAATGGTCACCGTTGACGTTCAGATGGGCATTGACCCGATTAGTCAATGTACTGACGTAACCATAGTCAATCCCACTACCATCACTTGTATTGCACCTGCCCACTCTTCTGGGTACGTCAACGTACACGTCACCATCAACGGTGAAAGAACCACTTTGATCAGGGGATATAGATATTTTGATCCTCCCACCGTTACTTCCGTCACCCCCAACACCGGCCCCACTGCCGGTGGCACCAATGTCACCATCACCGGTACCAACTTTGCTATGTCAAACGTCAGTATCGTCCAAGCCGCCACCGGCCAATATATTTCTCTCGCACGCGATAATAAAGGCAATCTCTACTCTTGGGGAAGTAATGCAAGCGGTGCACTTGGAGTGGGGACTACCACTGGTCCTGAAACCTGCGGCGCATATAGTTGCTCAATGTCACCCATAAAGATTTCTGATGGTGCCATCCCCTCTTCTCCCCTAACCGCTGGCATTAACATCACGCAGATTGCAGTTGGCTACGAGTCTGCCTATGCTCTCGACGATCAAGGCAATCTTTACGCTTGGGGTCTAAATAATCTTGGCCAACTTGGTACTGGCAATACCACTAGCTCAAGTCTCCCAATCAAAATCTCCAGTGGCGTTATACCCGGTTCGGCTCTAACTGCTGGTATTAATATTGTTAAAATTACCGCAAGTTCCTATAACACTTACGCCATTGACGATCAAGGCAATCTTTACGCTTGGGGATCCAATGACAGCGGGCAACTTGGCATAGGTACAACTAGCGGCCCGAACACCTGCACCGTCACCCCCAGCTCATATTCGTGCTCCACGTTGCCCATCAAAATTTCCGATGGCGCCATCCTCAGCTCCCCTTTTATCGCAGGAGTCAATATTACCCAAGTCGCCTACAGTAGCGCCAATTCTTATGGCCAAGCATTCGCTCTAGATGATCAAGGCAATCTTTATGCCTTCGGCGATAATAGGTCAGGCCACCTAGGTGACGGTACCACCATAACCCGCGCCCTTCCTTTTCAAATTTCTGGCGGCGTTGTTGCCAGTTCAGCCTTAACTGCCGGCATCAATATTATCAAGATTCAATCTAGCAGCACATTTGCCTCCGCGCTAGACGACCAAGGTAATCTCTATACTTGGGGCACAAACGCTGCTGGCCAGCTTGGCAATGGCACTACCGGTGGCTCCTCTATGCTTCCCATCAAAATTTCTGGTGGCACCATTATCAGTTCACCATTAACCGCTGGTGTCAAAATTGTCCAAGTCGCAACTGGCAGCCAGCATCAACTTGCCATCGACGATCAAGGCGTTCTTTACGCCTGGGGACAAGGCGGCAATGGTCAACTTGGCAATAACGACACCAGCACTAATTCCAGTCTCCCCATCCAAATCTCCGATGGCGCCATCGTTGGTTCGCCACTCACCAGTAACATCAATATCGACCAAGCTACAGCTGGCTACTATCAGTCCTTGATTATTGACGATCAAGGCAATGTTTATGCTATGGGAATCAATGGCCGCGGCCAGCTCGGCATCGGTAGTACTACCAACGCCGCCCTGCCCACGTTCGTTAACAGCGGTGCCTTTACACCCATACCTCCAGTTGTGACCTTTGGCGGCGCACCATGCATCAATGTCGCAGTAGTCTCCGACACCGAAATCACCTGTACCACCACCACCCACATCAGAGGATATGTTGACGTTTCAGTTATGATTGAGGGGCACACTGCGACTTTGTCTATGGGCTACAGATACCTAGACCCGCACACCGTCACCTCGGTCACACCTAATTTCGGCCCCGACACCGGCGGCACCGACGTCACCATCTCCGGCACTAATTTCGAGCAAGACTTTGAGTGGAAACAAATCTCCGCTGGCTTCGAACATACCTGCGCTATCAGCTTTGAAGACAAAGCCTATTGTTGGGGGTCTAATTGGTCCGGTCAATTCGGAGATAGCACTTCTCTCAACGAACGTCTCATCCCCACCGCTATCTCCGCCGGCAACACCGGCCTGCTCGACGGCAAAACTGTCAAACAAATCTCTACTAGCAATGAACATACCTGCGCCATCGCCTCCGACGACACCGCCTACTGTTGGGGAGGTAACGGTGACGGCCAACTTGGAGATAACAGTTATACAGGTCATCTCGTCCCCACCCGCATCAGTGCCGGCAACACCGGCCTGCTCGATGGCAAAACTGTCAAACAAATCTCCACTGAAGGTTACCGCACCTGCGCCATCGCCTCCGACGACACCGCCTACTGTTGGGGAACTAACACCTCCGGCGGAATCGGAGATGGCACCTCTGTCACCAATCGTCCCGTCCCCACCGCCATCTCCGCCGGCAATACCGGCCTGCTCGACGGTAAAACCGTCAAATACATCTCCACTGGCAGTCATACCTGCGCCATCGCCAGCGATGACACCGCCTACTGCTGGGGGGATAACCACTCCGGCGAAATCGGCGATAACACCTCTGGCACCAGTCGTCTTGTCCCCACCGCTATCTCCGCCGGCAACACCGGCCTGCTCGACGGTAAAACCGTCAAACAAATCTCTGCTGGTGTCATGCATACCTGCGCCATCGCCAGCGATGACACCGCCTACTGTTGGGGGCACAATGGTCAAGGCCAACTCGGCGATAATACCATCACCCAGCGTCTCATCCCCACCGCCATCAGCGCCGGCAACACTGGTCTGCTCGACGGCAAAACTGTCAAGCACATCTCCGCTGGCGCCAACTCCGTCTGTGCTATCGCCAGCGATGGCACCACTTACTGCTGGGGCTATAACGGCAACGGTGAACTCGGAGACAATACTCAAACTGATCGTCGTATTCCCACTCTCATCTCCGCCGGCAACACCGGCCTGCTCGACGGCAAAACTGTCAAGCAAATCTCCGTTGGCTATCAGCACGCCTGCGCCATAGCTGACAACAATCACAGTTACTGTTGGGGAGGCAATTGGGAAGGCCGGCTAGGCGATGGCACTGACGATGAACGCCTCATCCCCACCTCAGTCGATGTCTCAGACCTTGTCCTTCCCATCATCACCTTCGATCCCACCGGTACTCCAACTCTCTGTACTGACGTTGTCGTAGTCAGCAGTACTCAGATCACCTG
>Ga0082212_10000922_pt1 | contig 43260 bp, 35 predicted proteins | sample TergutNt197P3_FD_71548 | JGI IMG/M metagenome (GOLD analysis project Ga0082212, IMG submission 71548) | Neocapritermes taracua P3 segment gut microbial communities from Petit-Saut dam, French Guiana - Nt197 P3 | ecosystem: Host-associated > Arthropoda: Insects > Digestive system > Gut ...
ACTCTAAACTCTACTAACTAAACTCTAAATAAAATGGCCGGAGTAGCAAGCAACCCCAATTCGCCACGTCAGAAGATGATCAACCTGATGTATTTGGTTTTCATCGCCATGATGGCGCTCAATATCTCGTCGGAGGTGTTGGACGGTTTCGAATTGGTCGAAAACAGTCTGCGCACTTCTACCGAAAACTCTACCCGCCGGAATGAAGAAGTCAAGGCGAACCTCGACCGCGCCTATCGCGAAAATGCAACCAAGGTAAGCGAGTGGTATAACAAAGGAGTTATGGTAAAAGGACAGTCGGACGATTTATATAACTACATTGATGAATTAAAACTCAGAATCGTACAGGAGGCCGACGGTAAAAAGGCGGATGTTGAAAATATAATCCAAAAAGATAATTTGGAAGCGGCATCGCGTGTGATGCTTGCGCCAATCGTTGGGGAAGGAAAAAAACTAAGGGAACGCTTTGATTCTTACCGCGTAAGCATGTCGGATATTGTCAATCATTCAGGCAAAAAAGCCATGTTCGATGTGGTATTAAGTACGGAATCGCCGGGCAAAGGCGGTATGATCGCACAATCGTGGGAAAATGCTTTGTTTGACAATATGCCTGTAGCAGCGGCGATCACATTGCTGACAAAAATGCAAAGCGATATACGCTTTGTCGAGGGCGAAACGCTGTCAACATTGCTTACCAATGTGGATGTAGGCGATTACCGCGTAAATAAAATACAGGCATTTGTTATGCCCAAAAGCCTGATTGTCACAAGTGGAATGCCTTTTGAGGGGCAAATAGTACTGGCAGCTGTCGATTCGACCAAACAACCCGATTATTATTTAGGCGAGACGCTACTCAGCGATAATATAATTACAGTTGGCACGAGTGTGCCGGGCGATAGAACGCTATCAGGCAAAGTCATTGCCGATGGCGAAACTTATCCATACGAAATTAATTTTTCAGTTACCGCATCTTCGGCTACCATTGCGCCTACCCGCATGAAATTTCTATACGAGGCCATTGATAATGATATTGAGATTGCAATGTCCGGCGTGCCAAGCGGCGCTGTTACGGCCGATCTGAAAGGAAGTGGAAGTATTAAACATAAAGAAGGGATTTTCTGGACGGTCAGCGGCATTAACATGGCATCGTCGCCCACAGTAACAGTTGTGCTTAATGCCAATGTAGGCGGTCGTACTATTACTGAAACTAAAGACTTCATTGTCCGTCGATTGCCGGACGCTACCGCGCGGATTTTTTATAAGGATGCAGACGGTCGCACCCAAAAATTTACATACGGACGTATTTCAAAACGAAACCTTGTTGATGCAGTCGGAGTCGATGCGGCTATAGATGACGGTGTATTGGACGAACCGCATACCGTTACCGGATTCACGCTTATTCGATTTGATAATAGAGGCATGACTGTTTCTGAAACATCAAACAGCGGTAATTTTACGCAACAGCAGAAAGATATTATCAGAAATATGCAGCCTAATACGCGTTTTTTAATCTCAGATATCAAAACGCTTGATCCGGGTGGCAGACCGCAAACGCTCAATTCTTCTATGGATATTACAGTTTTTTAAAGTTTAAGTAGAAATATATATAATAGTAAAAAGATGAAACGTTTTTTATATACAGGCGCTTTCTTTATGGCGCTGACTTTATTCGCTCAGGCACAAACTACCCGCCCTACTGTTACACGTGGGAGCGATCGTGCCACGCAGCAGACAGATAACAGTACAACTGAACTGACTGTGCGCGCTCAAATGATGAACGAGCAACTGACACAGGAAATAGGCAATGCCAGATGGATACGCAATATCTTGCGCGAGTTAGATCTGACAAAAGAAAAAAATGCTCCATTATATTATCCTGTTCGAGAGATGAATGGAATGAAAAATCTGTTTACCACCTTGTTTCAACTTGTGAATGACGGAAAAATTAATATTTACAAATATCAGACTGATTATGAATCTTTTGAAGACGATGATATCATAACTTTTAAAGAAGTTCTTGATAATTTCGACATCTATTACGATGAAATACCTGCCGGAGGCGGTCGCCCTGCTATATATGTTGTCAATGCAAGCGATATACCGCAAGTAGATAAGTTGTTTGTAAAAGAAGCCTACTATTTTGATCAGAAAAATTCGCGATATATCATTAAAACACTGGCAATATGCCCAATAGCAAACAGGTATATGAATTCAGGCGAAGTATTTCCGCAACCGGTTTTCTGGGTAAAATACGATGATATCCGTCCATATATTCAAAATAATTACATCATGACGTCTAATATCAACAATGCCAAAACCTATACGATGGACGATTATTTCCGTCTCAGGATGTATGACGGTGACATTATCCAAACCGAGAATCTGATGAATCTGCCTTTGGTCAGCCTCTTCGATACCGACGAAGAAATAGCCGCCGAGCAACAACGCATCGAAGGCGAACTGGTCGCTTTCGAAAAAGCCTTATGGTTTGAACCGGACTCAACCGCAATAGCCAATGCTGCGAACAAGAAGGCCCCCAAAGCAACAAAGGTAAAAGCCGAAAAAGCCCCCAAACAACCCAAAGCCGCCGCCGCCCCCAAAGCATCGACTTCTTCAGCTACGCGAAGCATCAGACGATAAGGCAATTACGAGAATCGGTAAATACTTTTCGGTAGTCTTTGCTTTGTTTGAATAATTCCCGGAAATAAGGTTGATTACGATACAAGGCAAAACAGCCCGTCAGGTAATCATGGCGTGCGCTGATCACATCGTACTCATTCAGCAGTTCATCCGTCATAAACGCGCGGATTATAACGGCAGGAATGAATAAATAGGGGAAATACCACGGAAAGTTTCCTGTATAGGTAATAATGAATATGATGCGAGGCATAGTAAAAAGATTTAAACAGTTTAGTAGAGATGATTCCAAAACGGCTATCTATTTTTTTAATTTCCCAATAAACACAACATTGTTTTCACCTTCTTTAAGCGTGGAAAGAGTTTTAATTAGTATTTGCCTGTCCTTTTCAGTGCAATTACTGTTGGTAAGACGCTGTTTTATATCTTCCATCAATTGTTCAGGTTGAATATTATGCACAAAATATCCGTTGCGATAAATAAATATAGAAAGCGGTGTGTCCAAGTTACCAAAAAAGTCATTCTTGACTTTAACCCATGATGCGCTTTTATTCTTCAAATCCGTTAAAATTAATCCTTTATTGGGTTCGGCAATGGCAGACAACACCAAATCTTTGTTCAATTGATTATGACGTTTATTCCGTTTTTCGTATGCATTGTCTGATATGGTAAAAACAGGGCTTATTAAATTGTCTGATATATCAAAATGATATATTGTATCGGTATCGAATGATCCGTGCATTATATCAGCAACATCCTGCATATTCCGAAAACTGCCGAAGCCTCTTTTATCAAGCTGTGGTATTTGTGTAGTAAACTCATTAAAAATTTGTCCGGTATGAAGGTTGATTTGTGCTACCATTGATTTATCCTGCTGAATACGCTGTATATAAACAATGGTTAAGATGTCGTCGGAAAGGAATATTGTGGGCCCGATAAAGGGTTGTGGAAATTCAATATTTCTCAAAAAACGGCCTGACATATTGTACACAAATATTTTGTCACCAAAAAGAGGCGCCAAATAGATCAACTCGTTTTTCTCGTCAATAATAACATCATTGGGATATAAGTATTCACCGGGGCCTTGCCCAACAGAGCCAACACTGCACAAAAACTTTCCCGAACGACTGAATAGTTTGTAAGAACCGCCATAGTTTTCATCTTGTATGATACCTATATAATTATCGGTTACATGTGTAATATCAGGTATAAAAAGTGCTTCTTCCGTGTATTCCAAATGAACTAATTCGCATCCCTCTATCAGGCTGCTAATCAAAACAGTTACTGTATCTGCTTTCAATTTTCCCAAGAAGGTAACAGTCATTTCGCTGTCATTCAGCATGATTGTTGATACGGCACGACTCCTTTTTGAGCCGGAACAACCATAAATACCAAAAAAAAGAACTATGAAAGGAATATAAAATTTCATTTGTATCGTATTATTAAAAGCCTGCTAAACGTTCAAAATAACAAAAACATAAAAGTATGGATTCTTTTTCTGTCTTTTGTTTATGTGAATGCAAAATTATATAAAAAAACAACATATACAATTAAGTGATTGTTTGGAAGATATTTATGAATCCGATGAGAATATGCTTGTTGTTTTAACGACAATTCATCCGGAGTAGGTAATGTCATTGGTACCAATGTGACAAACTATGCCATACCGCAATCTATGTGGGAAAGCCAAAAGAAATACACTGAAAAATTAGAAGAAGAAAACAAGAATTTAAAGGAAGAACTTCAGCGTTTTAAGCGGTAGCTGTATGTGCCAATAGCAATAACGATATTGGTAAAGAATAATAAAAAACAAAAACCTCGTTATTCTAATTAGTGTATGCAAAATTAGAATAACGGTTTTTTTATTCTAAAAATACTCATTATTTTTAGAATAATGAGTATCTTTGCAACAAGTTTTCAGGAAAGAATTAGAATATGAAAAATTTTAAGGCGGGAGCATATATCAGTCAGGGAAGTTACAAAAGTTTTCAGCCTGCATTGTTAAATCGGTTGTGGCAAATTGACGATATGTCTGTATTCGCACTACTGAGCAAAGCCGACAGATTTCTTGGCAGGCTTGATATGTATTCCGAGTATGTTGATATTGATTTGTTTATACAAATGCACGTTGCAAAAGAAGCAACACAGTCATCAAGAATTGAAGGTACGCAAACCCGCATAGGAGAAGCATTTTTGAATAAGAATGATGTGCAGGCAGAAAAACGGGACGATTGGGAAGAAGTGCAGAATTATATTCAAGCAATGAATGAGGCTGTAAAAATGCTGCATACTTTACCTTTTTCCACGCGATTGATAAGAAATGCGCACAAAATCCTGATGCACGAAGTGCGTGGACAGAAAAAGCAACCGGGCGAGTTTCGCCGCAGCCAAAACTGGATTGGCGGGGCTTCGCTTTCCGACGCCGTTTTCATTCCGCCTGCACACACCGAAATCGGCAACCTGATGTCTGATATTGAGTTTTTTGCAAATACACAGGACGACAATTTACCCGATTTGCTCAAAATAGCCATGATTCATTATCAGTTTGAGACCATACACCCATTTCTTGATGGTAACGGCAGAACGGGACGTTTGCTTATTACGCTGTATCTTGTGAACAAAGGGATTTTGAAACGTCCGATTTTGTATCTATCCGATTTTTTCGAACGGCATAGAACGTTGTATTTCGACAATCTGATGCGCGTACGCACCCACAACGATATGGCGCAATGGCTCAAATTTTTCCTGACAGGTATTGTAGAAACAGCACAAAAAGGAGTAGAAACACTTAACAGCATCATGCAACTAAAACAATCAGTAGAAAAACAGATAGATACACTTGGCAAACGGGGCGCTGACGCACGCATTTTACTCGATTTCCTTTATAAAAAACCTGTTATTTCGCCATCCGAAACAGTCACAATCATTAATAAAGCGCCTCAAACCGCATACAACCTGATTGCCGATTTGGAAAAAATGGAAATTCTAAAAGAGATTACCGGAGCGCAACGCAACAAACTATATTCGTTTGAGCCATACATAAACTTGTTTGATAAATTATGATCAAGGCAAAAACAGGATATGGAAAATCAGGTATTAATTGATGTGCTTAACAAATTATAATTAAATGAATTAGGGCGATTTGTAAAGTTGAGTTTCTCATTTTTTCTTCTTGCTAATCAATCCCACACTGATTAGGATGATAATCAGTCCGATGATTTGAATGAGTGTGATATGTTCTTTGCCGAATGTACGACCGAAGAAGACGGCAATAAAAGGGTTTACATACGCATGGGTGGCCACTTCGGTAGCGGGACGTACTTTCAATAGCCATACATAAGCCGAATAGGCAAAGATTGAACCGAAAACAATCAGATAGATCAGCGACAGCCATGCCGAAACGGGTACCCGGCTTAAATCGGTATGCACATCTCCAAAGGCAAACGAACAGATCCAAAACATGGCACTCGCAAAAAGCATCTGCCATGCCGATCCGGCAAAAGCATTTACTTCTTCGGCGCCCGATGAGCGGTATTTTGCGTATAACGTACCCAAGGCCCACGATATGCAGCCAAAAATAAGGATAAGCACGCCGTATTCTTTATGATCGTGCATGCCGCCGGCGGGTTCAAGCTGCTCAATATAAAGCATCATCACACCTGCGAAACCGATGATAATACCTATTACCGTCGCAAGGTTCCGGAAATTCTTTTTCCACATCGGCACATCCAATGCCATAATCCAAATAGCCGTTGATGAGGCAATAATGGCCACCAAACTACTGCTCAGGTATTGTTGAGCCAGCATCACAACCGCTAAATCAATAAAAAGCAGGACAATACCGCTGACGGCAGATTTTTTTATCAAATCTTTCCGGAACACAGGTTCGCCTCTCAAACAGCACCAACCAAGCAAAATCAGTCCCGCAAAAGTGAAACGCAACGCACCAAGCAGGAACGGCGGAAAGCCTTTCAATGCCACACCAATAAAATAGTAGGTTGACCCCCAAACTACATAAATCAAAAAATAGGCGATAATAATGCCGATTTTTAATTGACAATTGAAACCTCCCCTAACCCCTCCAAAAGAGGGGGATAAGAATTGAAAATTATTTAAAATTCCCCATTTCCCCTGCTTCCCCGATTTCCTCTGTTTCTCCATTCATAACTCTTAGTTCTTAGTTCATAACTCTTAACTCCCTTACTCTCTCCAGCCCTTTCTCCAGCATCTCCCGCGGACAAGCGATGTTTATTCTGATAAAGCGATCGCCTCCTGCGCCATACATAGCGCCCGGATTAATCTGTACGTTTGCTTTTTCAAGCAATCTTTCGGCTATGACAGTCGAAGATTGCTGCAAGACAGTACAATCCACCCATACTAAATAAGTAGCCTCCAAATGTGTAACAGGGAATTGCGGAAAATGCTTTGCGAATTTTTCTTTCAGCAGAAGGTAGTTATCATACAGGTATGTTTTCAACGCTTCCAACCATGCCTCTCCTTCGTTATAGGCGGCTATCAGCGCATCTACTCCAAAGGGATTTATCTCGCATACCTCATTTATATTAAGCGCTTTGTCGATTTTGGTGCGGATAGATTTGTCCGCTACGTGAATGTTGGCTACATGAAGACCTGCCATATTGAAAGTCTTGCTTGGCGCTGTACATGTGACCGAATGTTGAAGAAAATCGTTGCCTAAGGAAGCATACGGGATATGCTTGTGACCCTGAAAGACAAGGTCGCAATGGATTTCGTCCGACACAACAATCACGCCGTTGCGCATACAGATTTCTCCGATACGTTCCAGTTCGTCTCTGCGCCAAACCCTTCCCGCAGGGTTATGCGGGCTGCAAAGCAGGAGCAGTTTGGCTTGTGGGTCGGATGCTTTTTCTTCGAGATCTTCAAAGTCAATAAAATATGTATTATCTTTGTATATCAGTTGGTTGATGGCCTGTTCGCAACCATTATTGCGCACGGACGAAAAAAAGCAGTTATATACAGGGGTTTGCAGTATCACTTTATCGCCGGGTACTGTGAGCGCTTTGATAATAGCCGACAAAGCAGGTACCACGCCTGTGGTATAGAGTGTCCATTCCTTTTGAAAAGCAAAATCGTGTCGTCGTTCAAACCACGATGTGACTGCATCATAATACGCTTGCGGCACTTTAGTATAGCCGAAAACACCGTGTTGCACTCTTTTTTCAAGCGCTTCAATCACAGGCGGGGCTGTGCGAAAATCCATATCAGCCACCCAAAATGGCAACACATCGTCGTTTGCCGCCGAATCCCATTTGTAGGAATTACTGTTCCTGCGCGGAACGATTTCATCAAAATTGTATTTCATAAAATAATGATTAACAATCAATTATTCATAATTTTATTGACGACAACGGCTATCGCCTCGATATGTGCCGGGGTAGTGCCGCAGCAGCCTCCTATGATATTTGCTCCCGCTTCTATCAGTGCCGGAACATGCGAAGCCATGATCTCAGGGGTTTCGGAAAATGTGTCTTTTCCGTTGACGACAACAGGAAGTCCTGCATTGGCATGAACAAGTATAAATGTGTCGGGAAATGCTGTGCGAATTTCTTTCACAATATTAATCATGCGCTCCGGGCCGTTTCCGCAGTTTGTTCCAATAATATCTGCACCTGCCTCCAAAGCTCGACGACAAGCCTCTATCGGGCGCAATCCCATCATTGTGCGGTATTCGCCCAACGGGGTTTTGTCAAATGTAAAGGTAGCGATTACTTCCAATCCGGTATTTTCTTTAGCTGCTTTGATAGCCTGTACGGCTTCATCGGCATCGCTCATTGTTTCTATACCAATAGCGTCAGCCCCTCCCTTTTCAAGCGCAACAGCCTGTTCGCGAAAGCAATCGTAAAACGCTTCTTCGGTGACGTCGCCCATCAGAAGCATCTTCCCGGTTGGTCCGATTGAGGCAAGCACATACTTGTCATCACCGGCCGCTTCACGCGACAATCGCGCTGCTGCCTCGTTTATCTCGGATACCTTGTCTTGCAGCCCGTAATGTTGCAACTTGAAACGATTTGCACCGAAACTGTTGGTTTCCACCATATCAGCGCCTGCGTCAATATAACTCCCGGCAATCTCTTTGACAATGTCGGGGTGGGAGAGCGACCATTCGTCGGGACATTCGCCCGACGTCAATCCTCTTTGATAAAGAAACGTGCCCCAGGCGCCATCCGATACCAATATTTTGCCGGCCTTCAGGATGTCGGTTATCTTTTGCTTTGACATAATAATTTAGAGTTTAGATATTAGAGTTTAGAGTTTAGTTATAAAACCAATCTCTATTTCCCCCTCATTTTTAATTATTAATTCTTAATTTTTAATTGAATAGCGCATGCTCCCGGATTTCTGCAATTTTCGTCGATCACGATTTCACCGATACTTTCGGCGGTAATACTACCTGCACCTGGGTTCTTGATACTTGTAACAGGGCTGTTGATAACGACTTTCAATGTCGAATATTCGAAACACAAATCGGCATCGGGCATCAACAAACAGTTTTCCATTACCAAGTTTTCGACATAACAGAGTGGTTGTGTACCCGATATAGTGCAATTCACAAACCGCAGGTTTTTCGAGTACCAACCGAGGTATTCGCCATTGATCACCGAATCATAAACCGTTACGTTTTCTGTATGCCAAAACGCGTCTTTCGAATCGAGATAAGAATTGCGTACTTCTACATTATGTGCATCTTGAAAAGAATAATTGCCGTCTAATTTAAAGTTATCGACCTTGATATTTTTACTGTTCATGAAAATATAATCGCCGCCTTTGACATCAAAATTTCGCACCTCGATATTCCGGCAATTCCAGCAACATTCGCCGGCACTTGGCATTTTTACATGCTCAATGTAGAGCCCGTCGACTTCCCTGAACATTTTGGGTGCGTCCACAATGGTATTTACCATGCGTATATTTTTTGAATACCAAATAGCTGCCCTGCTGTACATTGTAAAACGGCAATTTTCAATCAACGTGTGATCGTTATGCCAAAAAGGATATTTGCACATAAACTCGCAACCATATGCCTCAACCCGATTACATTCTTTTATGGCTGATTCGCCGGGGTAGAATTTTACATTTTCGAGCCGTAAGTCATGCGTGGCAAAAAGAGGCCTCTCGCCTTCAAAAAATTTGTCACTAATTAATTTCATCTATTTTTTTACTATATTTGACACTGCAAAGATAGCTAAAATATCTATCTTTGCGACATGAGAGTTATTCATCACATAGAAGAGAAAGGAGAAAAAGGGTGGCTTGCTACGGTGGGTTTTTTTGATGGAGTACATGCCGGACACCGCCACCTTATCCATGAGATGCGGCGATTAGCTGATGAAAGAGGGTTGGCTACCGTCGTTTTCACTTTTCCGGTGCATCCGCGTATTGTCTTGCAAGCTGATTACCAACCCAAGCTGCTGAATTCAATGGATGAGAAATTGGCGTTATTAGCATCCACCGGAATCGATTATTGTGTGGTAATGGATTTTACACCCGAATTGGCTGCCTGTTCAGCTTCCGATTTCATCGTGAAAATTTTGTCGAATCAGTGGCAAGTACAATGCTTGTTGGTAGGGTACGATCATCGTTTTGGTCATCATCGTACCGATGGATTCGAACAGTATGCAATTTATGGTAAAGCTTGTGGAATGGAGGTATTGAGCGCTTCATCGTATGAAAAGAATTCGGAAGAAGTCAGTTCGTCAAAGATCAGACAATTATTGTCGGCATGTCGGGTGGAAGAAGCGGCCGGACTTCTGAGTTATCTATACCGGCTGAAGGGTCATGTGATCGGTGGACATCAGGTAGGGCGTAAATTAGGATTTCCGACGGCAAACATAGCTATTGACGATCCTTTGAAAGTGCAGCCGGGACCAGGCGTATATGCCGTATGGGTCTATATTAATAAAGAGAGTTACAAGGGGATGCTTTCCATAGGGAATCGTCCGACATTGAACGGCGAACAAACCACCATCGAAGTTCATATATTGCATTTTGCAAATTCAATTTACACCCAAAGCATTGAAGTAGAGTTTATCCGCTATCTTCGTGCCAATCAAAAATTTGAAAACACACAAGCGTTGAAAGCCCAACTAATTAAAGATTGTCAACAAATCGAAAAAATATTATTATAACAGGAAAGAGTTAGGAGTTAAGAACTATAAATTACGAATTAAAAATTACGAATTACGAATTACGATTTTATATTTACGATGTGTTTTTTGACTAAACTCTAATATCTAAACTCTAATAAAATGGAACATTTTTATGACGCAATAGACCTCTTAAAAGGGATGATACAAAGACCTTCGTTTAGTAAGGAGGAAGCCGATGTGGCAGATTTTCTCTCATCTCAATGGCAGAAAGCCGGTCATGCAGTACACCGCAAAGGTAATAACTTGTGGCTTATTGCACGGGGATTCGATGCCGAACGTCCCACCATCCTCCTCAATTCGCATATTGACACTGTCAAGCCTGTTACCGGATGGACAAAAGATCCGTTTATGCCCGAAGAAAGCGACGAGTGCTTGTATGGTTTGGGTAGTAACGATGCAGGCGCCAGCGTGGTGGCTTTATACGAAGCATACGTCTTGTTAATCGCTAAAAAACAGCCTTATAATCTGATTTTTCTGGCTTCTGTCGAAGAAGAAATTTCTGGGAAAAACGGAGTGGAAAGCGTACTCAAAGAACTTCCTCCCATTACTTTCAGTCTTGTAGGCGAGCCTACATCGATGCAACCGGCGATTGCTGAAAAGGGATTGATGGTATTGGATTGCATCAGTCATGGAATATCGGGTCATGCTGCAAGAAATGAAGGCGTGAATGCTATCATCACAGCTATACAAGATATCAATCGTTTGCAGGGTATTTCATTCCCATTGCAAAGCGATTTGTTAGGCCCTGTAAAAATGACAACTACGATGATAAATGCCGGAACGCAACATAATGTGATTCCCGACCGATGCGAATTTACGGTTGACGTCCGCTCCAATGAATTTTATTCGAACCGTGAAATTTACGATGAAATCAAAAAAACAGTCGATTGTGAAATTATCTCTCGTGGATTTCGACTGAATTCATCGCAGATTGACCCGAATCATCCGTTTGTGGAACGAACTGTCATGCTGGGAAAAAAACCTTTTGGTTCGCCGACATTAAGCGACCAGGCATTGATGGATTTTCCGGCCGTCAAAATGGGGCCAGGCGATTCAGCGCGTTCGCATACAGCAGACGAATTCATCCGTTTTTCCGAAATCAGAGAGGCGATAAGTTTATATGTTAAACTTTTAGATGGACTAAGAGTTTAGATAATGATTAATGGTAAATAGAATACGACGTAGCGAAGACGCTACGCCGAACAAATTAAGAATGGAGAAACAGAGGAAATCGGGGAAGCAGGGGAAATGGGGAATTTTAAATAATTTTCAATTCTCAACTCTCAATTCTCAATTATTTAATATTCTCGAAACAATCGGTGCACGTTACTTGGTGGCAGCGCTTAATTTGGGATTGATTTTTATCAATGCGAAAGTATTGGGCGTTAGCGGTATAGGATTAGTCGGCGTAATCTATGCTTCCGCCAATATTGCAGTGATTTTCAGCAGTATACTCTGTGGAAGCACAATCGTTTATTATATGAATCGGTATGATTTCCGTTATGTCTTTTGGCCGGCCTATTTATGGGCTTTTATCGGGTCGGCGGTTGCATGTGGCATAATGAGGCTAATAGGAATATTACCTCAAGGCTTTGAATTAGATGTGTATGGATTGGCTATTATCCTTTCATTAGTATCTGTTCATTCGCGCATCTTGCTTGGGAAGGACCATATTCGCGCATTTAACATTACATTTCTGATTCAAGGAGGTATGTTGTTTGTCGGTATCCTTTATATGTACTTTATTGCCAATATTCGTGATGCAAGAGGTTACTTATGGGGATTATATATAGCCAACGGATTGGCGTGGATGGCAAGTTTGTTGTTTGCGCTTCCGTTTTTTTTCCGTCATTCCGGTGAAAACAAGCCGAGACCTCAATCTGTATGGAAATTTATAAAAGAAATGTTTGTTTATGGTTTATGGGGTAGCGCCGATAATTTGGCGGAGAATCTGACTGCGCGGCTGAACTATTTTCTGGTGCAACATTTAAGTGGATACGGGCATGTCGGTTTATTGGATGCAGGAACCAAGATTTCGGAATCTGTATGGCATATCAGCCGGAGCGTGAGTTTTATTTCGTATAGCCAAGTGGCCAAGACTTTTGATTTGGAAGAGCAAAGGCTTTTGACGCTCCGCTTTCTACGACTGACTTTCTGTGCGATAACGGTCGTAATTGGGATTATTTTATTGATTCCAGAATGGGTCTTTACGGATTATTTATTTTCGCCGGAATTTTTGGGAATTCGTAAAGTAATTCGCGGCCTTGCTATAGGGATTATTGCATTGGGGAGTAACAGTATTTTGAGCCATTATTTTATAGGCACTGGAAAAGTCAGGGTTAGTACGGCAAGTTCTTGTATTGGATTATTGGTTTTATGTGTTTCCGGTTATTTTCTTATTCCGGCTTATGGCATTTTGGGCGCATCCATATCCACAAGTATTGCTTTTTCGAGCATGTTGACGTTTTCGTTGATAATGTTCATCGGGCTAACTAAAACGAAATTCAGAGAGTTTTTTTAGAGTTTACAGTGTAGTTAAGCTTAGTTTTCAATTAAACTCTAATATCTAAACTCTACTCACGAATCTTATTTCAGCCAAAGTGCCGGATTAAGCCTTTCCCGCTCATTACGCAATTCGAAATGCAAAATCGTTGCATTGTCATTTTTTGTATTTGTAAATATCTTTCCCAACCTTTGGGATGTTGAAACTTTATCGCCATTTTTTACATATAATTCACTTAAATAGGTATAAACGGACAGATAATTCCCATGCCGGACAATTACACTATAATAGGCGGCTCCGGGCATCATAAATATACTGGTTACTACTCCTTCGAAGATAGCTATCGCCTCATTTCCGGCAGTTGTCTGAATATCAATTCCATCGTTCCTCAGACGTACATTTCTGTATTGCGGATGTTGATATTCCCCAAATGGTTGTACTATACTATATCTGCCGGTCAGTGGAAAGGGAAATCGCCCCTTGTTGGCGGCAAAATCGGTGGCTAATTTTTGTTCTTCTGTAGTCATCTTATAACTACTGGCGGTTGTCGTACTTGAACCCGCTACATTATTGGAACGTCTGTTATCATTGGCAATAAGCCGTTCAATCTCACGATTCAATGCAGTAGCCTGATTGCGTTGTCGTGTGAGTTCCGCTTGTAAAGCGCTTTGCTTTCTGTTCAGTTGTTGTACTTCAATCCTCTGGTCGGCTTCTTCTTTTTCCAATTTTTTATTTTCTTCTTCCCTGTCAGTTAACAGTGTTACTTTTTCAGTGCGCGATTTCTCAATTTCCAACTGTTTCAGGTTGATTTCTTCCTGTTTTTTGAGCATCAGTATACCTTGTTGTTTTTGCCACGTTACATATTCCTTGAGATAACGCATACGGAGTGCAATCTGTGAAAAATGACGGGCAGACAATATGAAAAGCCACTTGTATTGTGATGAGCGTCGGGTATACATGCTTTGCACAGAAGCGGCATATTTGTCGCGTTTGCTCTTTAAATCCTTTTCCAATTCATTCAATTCCTGATTCATCGCTGCCATTTCCTTGTCGAGAGCGGCTAATTCCTGATTCAGCAAAGCGATTACCTTTTTGCGGGCTTGGACTTGTGAGGATAATAAATTCAATCGGTTGAGGGATGTTTGGGTTGACGTCCGAATCTCGGAAAGCAAACTTAAAGTCACATCAATTTCTTCCAAGACGGCTTTGCGTTGCGACTCCAATGCTTGTGTACTTTGCGCATAGATATATCCGGATAAAAATATACAAAGAAGCAAAAAAATAAGGCGGATTTTAAAAATCCCAAAATCAAAGCTTGTGACTGAGGCAAATGTAGAGACATGACGTGACACGTTTCTACTGAAAATTTGCGGGAGTGTAACGCAGAATTTGGGATGTTTTGAAGTCCTCTTTTTCATAACTGCTCGATTGAATTAACGATTTGCTGAAGGCTTACCCGTTGATAATTAGCAGGAATAGGAAAGTTTAATGACAATGGAATGTCTACTTCGACACGGGATAAATTTAAAGCAAGAGAGTATTGTTCCTGATTTGCTGTGTAGAGGCGTATTTGTAAATTTGCAGGAAAAACCTGCCGGCCTGCAGGCAGAAAGTTTGTGTAGCTGCAATTGAGCATGTAATTCGTGGCATCATCTTTAATGGCTGTTGTAATGATTTTTTCGTTCGAATCGGCGGTAAAAGTATATTGCAAACCGTTTCGGTCGTCTGTGTGCAGGAGATAACCTGTCGTGGTTTGCTCCCAACCAAACAGATTGAATTTATCAGCCGAAAGATTGACTTCGCCCGGAAGAAACAACCGGTTTGTGATGAGATCTTGTAAATTATAAAAGTTGAAATCAATTTTGGTGTCGCCTTTGATATGGTCGAAAGCGTCAATCATATACCATCTGTTCAGACGGTTGACTATTTTTATACTGTCCGGAGTCAGTTCTGCCCTGAATGCTTCGATTCCCAAAAGCGGCTGAATAGAAATCTGGATCCGCTCGTCTTTCAACATTCTCAATTGCCCGCGCGAACTCATTTCATTGCCTGATATCACGATATCAAATTGCATACGTGCCGATAAAGTGTTGTATTGAAATGAGTTATCGTTGTAGGCGGCAAAAAAAGACGCTTCCGGCTTCAGCTCTATCACACTACTCGTGGCCGCAATATCTTTCGTCGTGCGACAACTGCTTAATATCGGAATAATCAACAAATAGAAAATGACTGAATGACTGAATAACCGAGTAACTGAATAACTGAATAACTGAATAACTGAATGATTGAATAGCCAAACAATTGACACTTTACAAAAGTGATAAAAATTAATGTTTGGCTTTCCGAAGGGAAGCAATTGGTAATTAATCCTTAAATTTTTAATTCGTAGTTGTTTGAAATTGTTCATTATTCATTGTTCATTATTCATTGCTCCGGATCTTCATGGTAGGTTTCTTCTGCAATTTTACGATCTAATATTTCACTTTCTTGTCCCATTTCTTTCGCTCTTTTCCATTGTTCGAGCGCCCCTTCTCTGTCTCCTGTCATATACAGGATATCTCCATAATGATCAACCAACACCGGATTATTGGTAGTGTCTTTATTTATGGCACTTTGAATGTATACCTTGGCTAAAGGATAATTACCTTTCACAAAAAAAATCCAGGCGTATGTATCTAAATAGGTGGAATTATTGGGTTCCATCCTGATACACTGGGCGCTCATTCGCTCGGCTTTGTCTAAATCTCTTTTCGATAGCGACAAGAAATAACTGTAATTATTCAAAACCACTATATTGCGTTCATTGTACCTCAATGCCTCATCATATGCGGCAAACGCGTGCTCTTTTTGTTTCATCTGATAATAGATGTCGCCTATTTGTCCGTAGAAATCTGATCGCAACGAACGGTCATCTTCAGATGTAATGGTTAATCCTGTGCGATATGCATCTATGGCTTCCTCGTAGTTTTGTTTTTGATAATAAGCAATGCCCAGGTAAAAGTAATACAAAGGATCTTCAGGGAAAATATCCATGCCTTTCTTACACACTTGGATCACTTCGTCAAAATCTTGTGCCTGCATGGATAAGTTCAATAACTGTTGCCATGCGCTTTCGTTTTCGGGATCCATTTCGGTCGCCAATTGTAAATAAAAACGCGCTTCATTCAAGTTACCCTGCATCGAAAGCAAACTTGCATACAACTGTTTCAACTCCACTTCTTCAGGATGCTGCTCGAGCAAAGTTTGGAACAGCGTATTGGTTCCTTCCGTTGTCCTGTTTCTGTTTCTTTGCAACTGTTGGATATATCCGGCCAGAATCCCCACTTTGAGTTCCACATCCAATTTGTCATTGACAAGCGCTAAGCGTACCTGTTCTTCGGCTGCTTCAGGATTTCCCGTCTGTTCATAATAATTGGCCATGGAAACCGTATAGTATGGATTTTCCGGATCAATGGAGTAGGCTTTTTGATAGTATTCCAATGCCTTGTCAGGTTCCTTTTTTTCTAAAAACAAATCGCCGATCAGAATTGGATAACGGGCATTGGCCGGAAATTTGCCGGCTAATTTCTGCAACTCAAGAAAGGCTTCATCAGGTTGTTCGAGCATCATATAAAGCCTGAATTTTTGCATCGAAAGAGGTTCGCTCATCCCCACCATCTCTTCTAATGCATCCAATGTGTCGATCGCTTTTCCTATTTCGCCCGACTGAATATAAGATTCTGCAAGATAATAATTTAAGTCAATTTTTGCAGGCCATCTGTCGATGAGCGCTTCATACGCTTCAGCCGCTTCTCCATACATGCCTGTATGCAACGAAACGGATGCTAATGCCATTTTATAGGTAAAATTATCGGGGCTGTACTTGACTGCTTCTTGCAGTAATGAAACGGCTTTTTCCGGCTCGTCCATCTGTACATAAAACGATGATAGTTCATAAAGTACAACCGAAGCGGTCGAATCAATAGATAAACAATGATTAAACAATTCAAAAGCTGCGTCGTACTTTTCGGCATTTTTCAGGCTCAATGCTTCCAAATAGACATAATCAAACTTTCGCTTTTCGGAGGCGGTAAGATTTTGGCGAGTAGCCGCCGGTTCCCGATCGGCGTCGGTAGCCGATAAAGGAAATATATTCGTTATTAATGCAAGAAATATGAATAACTGAATAACTGACTTTACATTAGTGTTAAAAATATATAATGTTTGGCTTTCCGCAGGGAAGCAATAACTGAATAATCCCGTTTGGCGCACCGTCTCGACACACCGAATGGGGTTATTAGTATTTAAATAATTGTTTTTTAATTTATAATGCATGATTTGTTGATCTGAAATTGCAAATTATCATTCATTTTCAGTTATTCAATTATTCATAATTGACTCATTTTCCTGTACTTCCGAATCCCCCCGCACCCCGTTCGGTTTCATCAAGGCTTTCTTCCGATTCCCATACAACTTGTTCGTGCGAAGCGATAATCATTTGACTGATACGTTCGCCGTCGTTTATCACAAATGTTGCGCCGGAAAGGTTGATTAATATCACGCCTATTTCGCCGCGATAGTCCGCATCGATGGTGCCCGGTGTATTCAATACGGTAATACCATGTTTGATAGCCAATCCGCTGCGTGGGCGAATTTGCGCTTCATATCCTTTTGGCAGCGCAATATATAACCCTGTCGGAATCAGTTTTCGCTCCAAGGGTTTGAGTTCGACCGGTTCCGATAAATTCGCACAAATATCCATTCCTGCCGATAAAGGAGTCTGATAGTGAGGTAAAGGATGATGCGACTTATTGACAATTTTAACTTTCATTGAATGAGCTTGTTGTTTTTTATCCCACAAAGATACAAATAAATATGAATTATCATCAAATGGGGCATGCCCCGTTTGATGATAATTCATATTTATCTTGCCACCCTGTCCATTACCACCGCAATCGCTCCGTCGCCTGTCACATTGCAAGCTGTCCCGAAATTATCCATCGCGATATAAAGCGCGATCATCAGGGCTAATTGCGTTTCAGTGAAACCAAGCATGCTTTCCAATACGCCTAATGCTGCCATGATGGCGCCGCCGGGTACTCCAGGTGCAGCAACCATAATAACCCCAAGCATCATGACAAATCCGGAGATTTGTATAAATGTAACCGGCTCGCCAAACATAAAAAGAATTGCCATCGCACAAGCCACAATTTTCATCGTACTTCCCGACAGGTGAATCGTTGCACATAAAGGGATAACAAAGGCGGCAATAGGTTCACTTACGCCGTTTTTAATCGCTTGCTTCATGGTGACAGGAATGGTTGCCGCAGACGATTGTGTCCCTAATGCAGTCGTATAGGCAGGCAACATGTTTTTAAGCAAGATCAGCGGATTCTTCTTACTGACGGCGCCGGCAATGCAAAATTGTATCAACAGGAGTACTACATGCAAAACAAAAATAATCAAAATCACTTTCACAAACATCGACATAATCATGGCTACTTGTCCGCTTTCCGTAATATTCAGGAAAATACCGAAAATATGAATCGGCAGCAAAGGTATGATGACGGCTTCTATCAAACCGGTAATGATTTTTCGGAAATCAAGAAATACATTTTTCAGCGCATCATTTTTGAGGGCCGACAATCCTAACCCAATCACAAACGAAATCAACAATGCCGTCATAATTTCCATTAAGGGCGGCATGGTAATTTCGAAGTAGGGAAGAAGCATCGCATTTTCGGGGTTATCAATGGTCGAAATCTGTGCATTTTGCGAAAGTAGGAAAGGCAATGTAGCGTCTACGCTGAAAAACGTAAAAAAACCTGAAAAAATGGTTGAACCATAAGCGATTAGTGTTGTAATAGCTAACAATCTACCGGCCCCCTTGCCTAATTCGCCAATGGCAGGGGTTACCAATCCCACAATAATCAACGGAATGGCAAACGAGAGAAAACTACCGAACAACGAATTGAACGTCACAAAGATACGGGCGATGCCCGGCGGAAGAAACAATCCGAAAATAATACCCAACCCGATGGCGATAGCCACTTTTCCTAATAAGGAGATTTTTATTTTTTTCATAATTTATTGTTTTAAAATACCGTAAAACGCAAGAACGTAAGGCTTTTATGCATAATTTTTCCCGGATAATTATCTGTCATTGGTTTTTTGTATTTTTTCCCGCCACAAACATACATTTTTTAATTGAAAATTTAATGATTAGCGTTTAAATCTTATTATCTTACGTGCTTACGCTCTTTTTTTGTATATTTGTCGCCGGATATAACCAACTAAATATTTAATAATGAGAAGTGAAGAACTGCAAAAACTCCCTCTGCCGCAGATAAAAATGTATCAGGAAATAAAAATGGCGGAAACACTTGCGTATGTACAAACCCGTTCGCCTTATTATAAGCACTTGTTTGACAGGGAAAAAATTGATATTTCAAAAATCAAAAAGATAGAAGATTTGCAGCAAATCCCCGTAACGACCAAACAAGACCTGCAAATCCGAAATCCGGAATTTCTTTGTGTCCCGCCTGTACAAATATTGGATTATGTCACTACCTCCGGTACGCTGGGCGAGCCTGTCACGTTCGCCCTTACCCAAAATGATTTGAATCGACTAGCTTTAAGCGAATATCTTTCGTATGCGTTCTGCGGATGCAATCCCGACGATATCATACAGTTGATGGTGACCAACGACCGCGCTTTTATGGCGGGATTAGCCTGTCTGCTGGGAAGCTATAAATTCGGATCGGGAATTATCCGGGTCGGAAACGGTATCCCGGAGTTGCAATGGAACACCATCAAAAATATTCGCACAACCGTCTTAAACTGTGTCCCTTCTTTTATCTTGAAGCTGATTGAATATGCCGAATCGCAAGGCATAGATTACCGGCAATCGTCTATCAAAAGCGCAATCTGTGTGGGTGAAAGCCTGCGCAACAACGACCACACTTTTAATATATTAGGTGAAAAGATACATTCACTGTGGCCTGAATTGTCGCTTTATTCGAATTATGCTTCTACCGAAATGCAATCTTCTTTTAACGAATGTGAAGCGCAATGCGGCGCACATCACAAGCCTGATTTGACGATTGTGGAGTTTCTCGACGACAACAACCAACCCGTCGGAGAAGGAGATCCCGGCGAAATCACAATTACCACGCTGGGGGTGGAAGGGATGCCGATGTTGCGATTTAAGACAGGTGATCTCTGTGTGCATTTTGAAGAGCCTTGCGCTTGTGGCCGCCGGTCGTTGCGGTTGGGGCCAATCATCGGACGTAAAGGACAAATGATTAAATATAAAGGAACTACGCTTTATCCAATCGCATTATATGATATTTTGGACAATATCCCCGACATTACAAACTATATCGTGGAAGTTTATACCAATACGATTGGCACCGATAATATCTGTATCCGCGTGGGTAGTCGTAACAACAGCGAATTGTTTGTGAAGCAAATCAAGGACTTATTCCGTTCGAAAGTGCGTGTGGCGCCCGATGTGATCTTCGAGCCGATAGAACTGATAGCCCGCAAACAACTGCCCCCCCTGAGCCGAAAATTGATAAAATTCTTCGATTACAGATAGTATATAAACAGTTTCTTAAAAAACGTTTAGAATTTATTCCACAATCCTGTTTTAGCTATTTAAAATGATTTTTACCTTTTGGGGGGATTGACACAGGCTCTCAACGGATGTATTTTTGCAGCGAAATTAATTCATCAACCAATAAAAAATTAAACAATGAAAAAAAGTGTTTTTAACAAACCGGAAAATCGCCAAACGAACGGCGTAACAACAAGACAAATTGTATTGTCAATCTGTTTCATCGCTTTTACATGTGCATGTTTTGCACAAGATATGATTGTCACAAGGGATTCGAGAAGAATTGCAGCCAAAGTGACCGAAATAAATGTGGATAATATCAGGTACAGGTTATTTGATAACTTGGAAGGTCCTTTGTACACAATGTCAAAAAATGATGTTGTCAGCATTACTTTTCAGAACGGGCTCACACAAACATTTACAACGACCACATCGACACCGGTGCAAACGACATCAACACCTGTGCAGACAACGCAGGCCAATACGCAAACAAGGTTGGCATCCACTCAAACAGCTCAGCCGTACAATCCGGCTTACAACTCCGGCCAACGGCGACTTACAACTGCCGAAAAATTGCGTGAAATGCAAATCAATTATCCTGCATTATTCTCGCAATACAACGCCGGACGAAGCATGAAATCTGCCGGCTGGGCGCTGACAGGCATAGGAATTGGGGCAACCGTTCTCGGAGCAGCCATTGGAGTAGCCGGCGAGGAGAACTATGATGATGCACAATCGCAGGCAGGCGCTGTCATCATGACCGGAGGTATCATTTTAGTCGCAACAGGTATTCCTATCTTGGCAGTAGGCGCCGGTAAGAGAAGACGCGCACTCCGTGCATTTGACAATCAATATTATGCAGTGGAGAAGACCACACCTCAATTTCAATTTAATGTATATCCCAACAGCGTAGGACTTGCATATGTGTTTTAAACAAAAAGGAAGAAAAGCAAGTGTTTTGTAAATAAAAAAGCTATTTTTGCAATACCTTTTAGAAAATAATTATTATGAGATGTAAAAGTTGTGGTTGGGAAAATCCCATGAATAACGACCAATGCGAAAAATGCCACACGCCATTGAACGAGGCGGTGAGTGAGGCAAACAATCCTCCGGCACAGGAGAGATACTCTTCCGACAGAATTGAACCGAAGCATACGACCAAGTGTTGCCCTAAATGTGGTTATCCGGTTGGAAAGGTTGAAAGCAAGTGTCCTCAATGCAGACATATACTCAATAACACATCGGAAGAACAGGAAGAGCCTGCGCATTATGAAATGCCGCCGCCGCAGACACCTGCAGTACCTCCGATTCAAACCTCTGATGTGCCAAAAACGGCTGAAAAAAACTGTGTTTACTGTAACTCGCCTGTTTCTGAGTCTGCTCGTTTTTGTATCAATTGCGGAGTTTCATTTATGAATGAGAAAAAAACGCACAGTGAAACAATGATGCCATGGTTGCTCGCCGAAGTACAAACGCCTAAATGTTCATTGACTTTTATTACAAGGGACAACGAGCCGGCCAATGATGCCTCACTGCGTTTTTCCGGCAATGTAATACAATTGAACAGGGGAAATACAGAGCCTGCCAATCAAACCATTACATCAAAAATACAAGCCGAACTGTGTTTTGAAAACGATCAATGGTATTTACAGGACAAAAGCGAGCTGAAGACCACGTATATCTATGCAGGGCAAAAAACCGAGTTGAAATCGGGAGATATCATCGTATTGGGAAACAGATTGTTTGAGTTCAACTGTGATTCGGCAAATTTGCCTAAGTGATACATTACCTTGGAAACCTTTGCAGAATGAACAACAATGTGCAAAAATGTGATTTCCCTCCGGGCAGCGTGATAGATACGAAATATCGTGTTGTGAAGGAGCTTGGAAAAGGCGCTTTCGGCAAGGTTTTCAAGGTAGAAGACCACTCCGGTCATGTATATGCTTTGAAATTACTGAAACTGTGGGAAATTCAAAATGACCTCAGGCAACAGTTACTGGACAGGTTCAATATGGAATACGAAACAGGGCTGATTGACAGCTATTACCTGATTCGTTCGATTGATCACGGTATGGTGTGCGGGAATCCCTATTTAGTAATGGATTACTTTGCCAATGGCGACCTAAAGCAGTGGATGATGAGCCATGCAAAACCAAACTGGGGAAAAATCGGAAAGGAAATATTGTTCGGACTGAGGGATTTGCATCATTGTGGGAAAGTACATCGCGACCTGAAACCTGCCAATGTATTAATCAATGACGAAGGGTCGGCTGTACTGACTGACTTCGGGATTGCAGGCGACCGCAATAAACGTATGACCGAACGGAATATAAAAGGAATACCTCAACAGATTTTGGGGACTTATCCCTACATGCCACCCGAACAGGTAAACCCCGCAAATGAGGCGACTGTACTACCTACTACCGACATCTTTTCTTTTGGCGTGATGATGTATCAATTGCTCACAGGAAGTTTACCTTTCGGCAAATTAGTTGACAAGTATGATTTGGTTGACTATCAAAAAAACGGATCGGAAGGCAAATGGGACGTGAAAAAATTAACCGATTCGGAAGAAGGAGCGCTTTTTGTGTCTGTCATAAAGGGTTGCCTGAAACCAAATTATAAGAAACGGCTACAGTCGGTTGACGATGTGTTGAAAAAGATGCCGCGTAGCATCGAAAAGGTTATATATAGACAATATGCCCCTCCGATACGGAAGATTGTGACAAACGGGCTTTTGCTGCGGATCATGCAAGGAGAAGAGTACGGCAAAGAATACAAACTCAACACTTTGCTGCGCAGTGATTCCCTGCTGATTACCATGGGACGGCAGGATACCGACTTTCAAAACATGATAAACATTGTCGAAAACCAAAGCAGTTACATTTCGCGTAAACATTGCACGCTGGAAATGGACGATGATACCCGGCAATGGTATATCAGGGACGGACAATGGACGGGAAAAAGTATTCACAGCGCACATTGGAAACATTCCAAGAATGGAACGTATGTCAATTCGTCGGAGGTGGGGGCTGAAGGAATGAAGATATGCCCGGGAGATATTATCTCCATAGGAGATGTGAAGTTAAGGGTGGAAGGATACTAATTAATTAAGAGTTAAGAACTAAGAATTAAGAGTTCATAATTGTTATGGCACGCGAAACACAATCTTATAAACATTCATTTGCAAATTCGGTTGCATCGGGATTGAGTTCTGTATTGGGTGGTTCCGGGAAACATTATTATATCCTCGAACACAAAATAGGATCCAAGTATCATCATGCAGGCGAACTGCAGGAAATCATCACAGATCAGGTGGAAATTGGTCGCGATCCTGCCTGTCAGGTACGTTTTGATGAAGTTTTTGAAACGGTCAGCCGTCGTCATGCCGCTATCATTAAGGAAGACAAGGGATTGAAATTGATGCCACTTTCTCAAACCAACCCTACCCTGCTTAACGGAGAAAAGATGCAGTCGGCATTGTTTCTACGGCATAACGACGAAATTCAGTTTGCCATTCACGGTCCTAAACTTGTCGTCAAAATTCCTACCGGACGAAATGCTACGACGGGAAGCATCAGTTTAAACCGCAGGTTTTACCTGTTTGGAACACAGGTATTAGTTCCGCACAAAAGAACGATTATCATATGGATATGTACCATAGCAACACTTATCTTTATCGGAGGATTATTTATCTTTTTTAAATAAAAAGCATCATGAATGTGATCAAATTTATCATGGCAGCCCGTTGCGAAGCAGCCGGACGTTCCAACAACGAAGACAATTTTCTGTTGAACGACAATTTAGCCAATCATCAATGGAGTTTCAAGGCCGATCACGAAGTGTATCTGGACGAGAAAGGCGCTTTTTTGGTGGTCTGCGACGGCATGGGCGGAATGAATGCAGGCGAGGTTGCCTCACAATTGGCAGTGGATACAATCAAGGAATGGTTTTTGCCCGAACGCCTGACTGATGAGGTCATTGCTACGTCCGGGAACATCATTCGGCATATTGAAAGTGCAATTATTGCCGCCGACGTAAAAATCAAAGAGGAAGGTGAAAAAGATACGGAAAAGACCGGAATGGGCAGTACGATTGTGCTTGCGTGGATCATCAATCAGTCCGTATTCATCGGCTGGTGCGGGGACAGTCGCGCTTACTGTTTCAATCCTGCCGGTGGCTTGCAACTCCTGTCGCATGACCATTCGTATGTGCAAAGTTTGATAGACTCGGGACAATTAAATGAGGAAATGGCTTTTAACCACCCAAACAGTAATATCATTACCAGAAGTTTGGGAGATACGTATCAAGCGGCCATACCTGACGTCAAGGAATACCCCCTGCACGACGGAGATGTGATCCTGTTATGTAGCGACGGACTCAACGGCGTAGTACGCGACAATATAATTGAAACAGTAATCAATGAAAACGCTGAAAATATGACAGCTTGCCGCGATGCCTTATGGGATACCGCACGTGATGCCGGCTGGAATGATAATGTGACTATTGGGCTTTGCCGGATTGTATCGGGATGCGAACAGCAAATACCCTTGCCGGAAGCCACCAATAAACAAAAAACGATGGTCGAAAAAATCCAAAAACCGGCATTTCTTGCAGGGTTGTTTGCGGGAATAGCTGCATGGATTGGTCGCCGGAATACTATGGAGAAAGATGTTTAATTTATGACAATCACAATACATTAAATTGTAATGCAATTAAAAGAAAATACCTTATTTGGCGAACATGATCGTTACCGGCTGATTCAATTGCTGGGACATGGGGGTTATTCGGAAGTGTGGCTGGCAGAAGACACACAGACGGATGTAAAAGTAGCGCTCAAAATTTTTGCACCGGGGAAAGGTTTAGACGACAAAGGCGTTGAATTGTTCAAAAACGAATTTAAATTGGTGTTTAATTTGAATCACCCTAACTTGTTGCGTCCTACCTATTTTGATGTCTATGAACGCATGCCTTACCTGATTATGCCTTATTACGAAAAAGGGTCGAGCATCCGGTTAGCAGGTGTCATTGATGAGCAAGTTGCATGGAAGTTTTTGCACGATGTCGCAGGAGGCCTCGTGTATCTTCACGACGAATCAGAACCTCCTGTAATTCATCAAGATATAAAACCCGACAATGTCTTATTAGGCGGCAACCATTCCTTTCTGATTACGGATTTCGGTATCAGTTCAAAAGCACAAAATACACTGCGCCGGAGCGTACCGTCTGCTACTTCAGGAGCAGGAACGAAAGCATATATGGCTCCGGAGCGGTTCACAATGGGTTATAAACCTATCAAAGCCAGCGATATATGGTCGCTTGGGGCTTCCCTGTATGAGTTGATGACCGGCGATCCTCCTTTTCTGGAACATGGAGGGTCTGTACAAAAAGAAGATACGGTAATATCCAATATTCCGGAGAAATGCTCGGCAGAACTGAACGAGGTTGTCGCAAAATGTTTGCAATTTAACACATGGCTCAGACCTACGGCAAAAACTATTTTTGAACAGGCAAAACGACATTTGCAGCCTCCGGTAATCACAGAAGACCCCAATGAACTGAAATCATTGAGCTATAGAAAAGATACCGTAAAAAATATCGAAAGCGACGATGAAATCGTAACCAAAAACAAAAAATTTCCGGTAAACCGGATTTTGGCATTGGCAGTAATACTGCTCTTGGGGTTGGGTGCAGGATTTTTGACAGGACGTCGTATGCACCAATCTCACCCCAAACTACAAGAATGTATTCAACTCATCGAACAGGGAGATGCGATTTTCGATGAAAACGACCTGAAAACGTGGAGCGCAACGCTGGAAAAATACCTGCAAGCACAGGAAATGACGGCGCTACATTCCCTGCAATTGCCTGCTATGGATAACCGCATCAAGCATTTGAGGGGGAAAATGGACGATGTCATACACAGTTCCATTGAAAATGCCAAACAAGCCTTTTCTATGCGTTCCGAAATGGCGTTGGCGATTCTGAAAGATGCATTGGACGTGGATCCTGACCATGAAGAGGCAAAAGCGCTCTACGAAGAATATACACAATCTTTCAGGCAATAATGAATTCACAAGACTAAACTATTAACTTTCAAAAATATGAAAAAAATCACTATCGTATGTATTTTCCTCTTTTTCACAATAACAGGCATCTTGGCACAACAAACCTGCTATCAAATCGGACTGAACGAAGGCAGGGAGATATACAATGAGGCGCAAAGATTAGAAAGAAGCGGCAGATGCGTTGATGCGGTACCGCAATATTGGGAAGCGCTCAGGAGATTCCGGCTGACTCGCAGTTGCAGGGATTTACCCTCGAATCATGAATTAGGCGTATGGGAAGACCGGTGTATCAACGGTATCACTACTTGTGGCGGGAAATATGACGAAACAACTGTGTTGAGCGTATCTTCACGCATACTCAGATTTAATGAAGCCGGAGGCGAGATATCTATTACCGTAAATACCAATGCAAATGTGTGGAGGGTAGACAGGAATCCGTCGTGGGTTACCGCACGGAGGAATAATAATCGCCTGACTGTTACCTGTACAGCAAACACCGGGCCGAATAGCAGAAGTGAAAGGCTTATCGTTGTAGCCAACACGCTTACGTATGAAGTCACTATCGAACAGGCAGGCAAAACTTCTGTCACACAATCTCCTGCTGAAAGCATAAAAATTACAGGCGTCAAATTCGCGGGCGTGTATGCCGACGGCACATCAGGAGATTACGGCGAAGCGTTGTTTAATCACATGACGCTCCTTCGGCCGCAAATTGCCTGTGATTATTTGACGTCGGACAGCAAACCAATAAAATTGGATTTCAAAATAATAGACCCTGCCGGAAAAATCCTGTCAGACTCCGACTTGGATTATACTTACTCCGCAGAAATCATCTCGCAAGGGAACGTTCAAAATGCAGTATTCGATGTTTCCGGGTGGGACGGCGCCGGCAATGATACGCCTTTTATTACGACAGGTAACTATAGCTTTGAAATATGGCTTTCAGGGGTAAATATATTTACTTCCTCCTTTGAGGTGGCGTCAAAACAGGTTCTACCATGTGAAGGTATTCAAATCTCGGACGTCCGGTTTGCAGGCAAATATGCCGACGGCACGTCTGATAATTATGGCGAAAAAATATATAAAAACCTGATATCCATTCATCCTCAAGTCACTTGTGTGAATTTAACGGAAGACAGCAAAATGCTCGATTTGCATTTCAGCATACTGCATACCGACGGACGCCAACTCTTTCCCAAAGACGGTAACGAATGGCATATCGAAATGAATATGTTTGGTAATATTCAACAAATCAATACATTCGATACTCCTGCAGGAATTTTCGGCAGTGGTACGCCCTTTGAAGAAGCAGGAACTTACCGATTTGAAATCGTATGTTCAGGCGTTCACATATTTACCACAACGTTTGAAGTGTTAACGCCACAACCGAGATTGAGGCCCACCTCCCCTGCTTCCACTTCTGCAAAACTCAACACGAGCGTTGGCATCAAAGCCGGTCTGAATCTGGCTACTATCAACAACCGGATGAACAGCATCAGCTTTTCGCCGGAAATAAAGCCGGATTTTCACGCAGGTCTTTATGTGGATTTGAGTTTGGGTAACAAAGGTTTTTTCAGCCTGCAACCCGAAGCGCAGTATTCGCGTCAGGGATTTGCAGATAGAGGCGAAGCCGTAAATTTCGATTATGTTGTCGGTTTTTTGATGCTCAAACTGCATGTATATCAAGGCTTACACATTGAAGTAGGACCGTATGCAAGTTACCTGTTGTCTGTCAGCCCAAGTTCAACGATAATCAGCGAGAAACAAATAAAGCTTTCGGACTTGAAAGGAGGAAAGGACGTCGGCGCTGCAATTGGGATAGGATATGACTTCAATGTCGGATTGGTCGCAGGCGCCCGTTATCTGTATGGGTTATCCGATGTGGCCAACAATTTGTTGTGGACAAACCATGTGGTCGCCGTTTCGTTGGGCTGGAGATTTTAATCAATTTATTCACACATTAAATACTTTAAAATGAAAAAGACAGTATTTTTTATATGGGCGCTTGCAGGGATTATCACTTCCTGTAACAGTGATCTGGACGTGGAAATTACTACGCCGGAATATATTCCGGTAGTTCCTCCGGTCATTACCTATAATAACGCAGAGGGCGCTTATGGTGGTAATATCATGGGATATGGCAGCACCTACTTTACGTTGGATTGTTTTAATTCAACCAATCCCAATGAGGGCATCAAAATCACAGGATTCAGCTTATTGTCAACCAATTTTGCGAGTTTCAAATTAACTGAAGGAACCTATAACCTTGCCACAACCGGAGCCGCAAGCACATTCATGTCAGGCACGATGCGTGAGAATAACGCCACAGGTACCTTCCTTTACAACTCAAATACAAATAAGCACACATTGATTACGGGAGGCAGTTTTACGGTAGCATTGTCGGGCAATATATATACTGTCACCACCAATTTTACCGGAGTAGATGCAGTGACCGGCAATACGGTCAATGACATAAAGATTAATTATTCAGGCGCTATTCGCTTTGTAGATAATTCGATTATAGAAAAAAGTACGTATGCGGCCAACGGTATTCCGAAATGGAAAACGCCTTCGGGACCCGGTACGTGGTCAGGAGCATTGGAATTTGCGCAAAATAACACAACGGATTATTATAAAATTACAAATTGGAGCAATCTAAATATTACGGTTTTTTGTGATATTGGCGCCAATGGCACCATTGAGATAGATAACTACTCGACAGTTTCGACCGACGCTATATATGATTATTATTTTGAACTCGGTTATATTGATGATAATCGTACATTGACAGTAAATATCGATCTTGAAAAATACGATTATTGGATTCATTATAATCCGATTACGAAAATATTGGATTTTTCAGGTACCATTACCGTAGCCGGGAAAACTTACGAAGCAGTGGTGGGTATAGCGGGCTGGAACAGGACGACCAATGATCCTGAAATCACTTTGTCCGATTTTTATGCCAATGTCAAACTTCAACTGGCGCCTGTTCGCACTTCTTCCGCCAATGCAATAATGCAACAATCCAATAACACACAAGATTTCGCGATAGACATGAATGATCTAGCAACTAATCATATACCCGTCAAATTCACGAACATTAAGGCCGAGAAAAAAGACAAAGGCAAACTATCCAAATAGCATTACAAATAGAGGGGGCTGTTTGCAAAAAGCACGCAAGTGACACAGGTAAAATAATAATATAATACTGCGTCATCTGCGTGCTTATTCATTTTTGAAACAGCCTCATTGCATTTACCCCTTTTTGGGGGATTGACAGGGGGCGGTAATAGATGTATTTTTGCATCGATTTTTAGTATGAACCGCCCCACAAGGGGTATAAAAAAGAAAATAATATGATAAAGAAAATTTTGGTAACAATTACCGTTGTTTTATGTATGACACTGCTGGCCTGCGACGACGAGATGCTCAGTGTGAAAGAAAAGGCAGAAAATGCGTCTGCTGAAGTTTGTGAGTGTATGAAAAAGAATTCGCTCAGTTATTGTAAAGATGAACTGAACAAAAAGTACGGTTCTTATGCTAATAACAATGATTTTATCAAAGCATTCAACAATGTGAACAATTGCGGAGCAACAATATTCACCGAAAAGAAATAATGAGCATAAAAAACAAAACATAATAAATCATACAAGTATGGGATGGAAAATTTTTGGCCTTATTTTCAGTATCTTCCTGATATGGGGCGGACTTAGCGGCGAAATGGTTTTAAGAGGAACAGACAGTAGCGAAGCCCTTGTTGTAGTTGGAGTTCTTTTTCTTATATGGGATATTGTTTCAATAGCGACCCATAGAAAACAACAGATGCAAGAAGAAAATAATGAGATTGAAAATGAGGATGTTGTGCCGGAAATATCCGAATTGAGAGAAGAGGCCGACCCTATCCCTGTCGCTTTACACGACGAGGCAACCCTACATACGTATTATATACTCGAACACAAGGTCGTGTCCAAATATCACCAAGCCGGAGAAAATCAGAGGATTTCTGCCGAACACGTGGAAATAGGTCGTGATCCCGAATGTGAGGTCCGATTCGATGAACAATTTACCACCGTCAGTCGCCGCCATGCCGCCATCATCAAAGATGAAGCTAATTGGAAATTAGCGCCAATATCGCAAAAGAACCCTACTTTCGTCAACGGACGAAGAGTGCACAACGAGTGGTATCTGCAAAACAACGACGAAATACAATGCGCCATCGACGGACCTGTACTTGTGTTCAAAGAAAACCATATTCACCTATAAATAATAATCAACGCTCTACAAAGGGTATAAAACAAATAAAATTATGAACCGAATAACACATTTTAAAGTGAACTGCCCGCATTGCGGAAACAATGATTTAATAATTACAGGTGCAGAAGGAGCCGGATGGCGTTCCTTCATTAGCTATCTTCTTCTCGGATGGCTTATATCACGATGGGTTTTTGCAAAAACAATAGCCGATAACTGGCCAATTAATTATAAATGCAAAAAATGCAACCATAAATTTACAGGAAAGCTGATAAAAGCACCCCAGGAAGAAATGCTTTCCGCTCCATGTATCATAGAGTTTGAAAGAATATCCGGCTTTGTTGGAGCTTGGATTCTTCAAATAGTCCACTTAAACGGAGTGAAAATTGCTCCGATAAAAAATGGCAAAACGATTACGTTTCAAACGCATGTAAAGCATAATGTTCTTTTTGTAACAGACGAATATGGGAATGCATTCCCGGAACCATACACATTTGAAGCAAAAGCCAACACATCGGTATTGGTGCGTTTCAATCGAAAATTCAAAGAAGTTGAATGGCGAAATCTCAGCAATGAGGAAGAAGCACGTGTAAAGGCAATGGGGCAATACAGCGCCGCGCCTCTACCGGTAGCATCCGGACAAGACAATATGTATGAAAGCCCATACAACAAAGCGCCCATGCCTGATAAAGAATCATCGGACGAAGCGCTTTCCGATCCAACGGAATATAATGGCATTCAATTGTATTTCAAAGTGCTAAGGCAATACGCCGATTTCAGTGGTCGTGCACGACGGAAGGAATATTGGATGTTTATGCTGTTCAATATGATTTTTTCTTTTGTTTGGTCTTTTTTGCTGACTCTCGTGATGATACTTATCTACGGAGATATTGAAAATACGACTATTGCCTATTATTATTCTGTTGCAGTGATACTGCCGGGTATCGCTGTGTCCGTCCGTCGTCTGCACGATACAGGGAAAAGCGGCTGGTGGATGCTGATTGGATTAATTCCAATAGTCGGTGGAATCTGGTTGTTCATATTGATGCTGGCGGATAGCCAACCGAAAGCAAACGACTATGGGCAAAATCCCAAAACGTCGCCGAGAAAATTCAGCGAACATGCCAAACTGAAAAGTGCGGGAGTGACATTGATTGTTGCCTCTGCCGTTGTGTTGTTAATGAATGTGTTCAACATGGTATCTTTCGGTTCTTACGGAAACAATTTCTATTATTTGATACCGAGAATGATATCCTTAATTTTACTGATAGCGGCAGGTATCTTCCTGAGCAGTGAAAAACAAATCAGCCCACTTCGGGAAGCAGGGAGAAATGCCATGATGATGTTGTTGATTGCCTCTGCCTTGTTTTTTCTGATGCGTTGCGTGGGTCTATTTCAAAGTATAGGGGGTATTCGATGGAATGTAATGATGTTTGGAAACTATATATATACCTTGTTATATTTGTTGATTGCCTGCTTTGCTGCATCTATCCTGTTTATGCCACAAAATAAAAAACACATTCGTATAGTGACAATATGTGTAATTGTGTTTTCAGGAGTGCACTTGTTGTGGGAAATTTTTGCAAGTATGGAATATATGAGTGGTTATACAATGGATCCAATGTCGCAAATTTCCTATTTATCAAATATTCTTCTGCCCATTGCCTATATCATTTTGGCTTGGACATACCTTTCCGGCAAGAAAACAACAGTACCTGCTTCTATTCCTGTACCTGTTTCTATACCCGCAAAAGCACATATTCACGAAAACGTGCAACTTAAAGAAAATGTGCAGGAAAAAGTCGGGAATACGGTGTATGGCAATACAGCGCGAATGTATTATTATCTTGAACACAAGGTTGAGCCAATGTCTCATAAAGCAGCCGAAAATCAAAGAATTTCTGCCGAACACGTGGAGATAGGTCGTGATTCCGGCTGCGAAGTGCGATTAGATGAGCGATTTACTACAGTCAGTCGTCGCCATGCTGCCATTACCAAAGACGGTAGCTACTGGAAATTAATCCCCCTGTCGCAAACCAACGCTACCTTCGTCAACGGAATAAGGGTACATAAAGAATGGTTTTTGAAACACAACGACGAAATACAATGTGCAATCAACGGGCCTGTGCTCGTGTTCAAGGACACAGGACTAAGATGAAAAAGTATCAATCTCTTCTATTCTGAGCAACCCCATTCGTAAGGCCTTGATGACCATAATCATGGCATTTTTGGCATCGAATTTCCGGCGCAGGTTGTCACTGATTGTATTTACCGTTTCAGTATTCACATACAGAATGTCATCGGCTATTTCCTTATAGGTATAACCTGCTGCTATTAATCGGAGCATTTGTTGTTCACGTCGTCCCAACTGGATGGATTCCGGATTGTTATTGTTTTTGAATAGCAAGGTATGTTGCCCGCTAATATTCAAAATGAAATCCATCCGGTATATCCTTACGGTTTCAATGTTGATATCGAGCATATCTGCAATATCCCAGTTCGAATATCCCTTGATAAGCAAATGCTCAATCAAAAGTTTTAAATAACTGTCCACACAATCGGGCGCCAAATTGTCTTTATTATCTTTGATCAGGTCAATAATTTTCGTCCTGCGATATTGTTCGGTAGCATCAATCATCAGTGTCAATTTCTCAATCATTTCCTGAGGATTGCCTTCGTTGTTGATTTCTTTGGCTGTCTGTTGTATAATGGCAAGCGACTGATTAGGGTCGGGTTCTTCTATTTCTTTCGGAACGACAATCTTGTTGTAGCGCACAAACTTCCCTTCCTTGACTGCCTTGATTGCAGAAAGAATCACTTTGGGCAGGGCATCTTTTGAAATAAAGCCTGATGTGAGACTGTTTAAGGCATTTTTAAAAACACAATATTCATCATACGAGGCGATTACAAGGGTCTTCAAGTCAGGATAGTCTTCTTTTACCTTTGTGCAAAAATCAACCCAATACCCATCAGTCAAATCCAATCCGAGAAGTAGCATATCGGGCGTGCGAACAGCTAATGTTTTCCTGCATTCACGTAGTGTGTTGAACGTTTCGGTCACTTTGGCAAAACCGGATTTGTCTATACACGAACAAAAATCATTGCTCAATTTCTTGCTTTTTACAGTAACATATACGGAGATCATTATCGTTTTAGTTTAAAGAGTGATAAGTTTTCCTGTTGAAATTAAAACTGTCAAAAGTATATAATTTATTTGAATTACACACAAGCAGATATGAAAACTTCCGGTGGAGATATATCATTTGAGGTTTGAGGGAAAACTGAATATCAATCGTAATACAAACGCTTTATTAAATTGGTTAACTCCATCTTGACGGATTTTTAGAAGCCCCCAAATGTTTTTTCGCAAAAATCAATTAACTTTGTTGCGCAAATGAAAAAAATGACCGGTTATGAATAAATTAGTTTATGTAATATGCAGTTTGCTGCTGTGTGCGACGATGGTTGCACAATATCAGGCGGCTACGGATGCGCAGCAAAAAGAAATTATTGATAAAATCACGCAGGCGTCGAATGAGATGAGAACGATGCAATGTGATTTTACGCAGGAGAAAGAATTGTCTTTTATGAATGATAAAGTCTTGTCGGAGGGGAAAATGTACTACAAACAACCCAACAAAATACGCTGGGAGTATATGAAGCCTTTGGCATACGTTTTTGCCATGGACGGGAAAAATATTTTTATGGACGCAGGAAGCAATCAAACCACAGTGCCCGCCAGATCAAGTAAATTGTTTAGCAGCATGAGCGATATTATCGTAGGCGGCGTAAGTGGCGCCGGATTGATCGACTCGCCCGATTTTACGGCCTCGTTCGGTGTCGGAAGCAATGATTACCGGATTATGCTTACCCCGCTGAAAAAAGAAGTAAAAGATATGTTTGATTATATCCAATTGTATGTAAACAAGTCGGATAGCCGTATCCAAAAAGTGGAATTGGTGGAAAAGGGCGGCGACAAAACGTTGATACTTTTGAAAAATATTCAAACGAACGCAACCATTAATGATGAAATATTTTCTCGTAAGTAGCCTTATCCTTTTGTTTACAGGTTGCGCCGCCACTTCCGGAATAAACCGCACCGGCGGATACGCTTTGTCGGCAGATAACCGTCTGTGGACTGATGAATTACGAGATACTGAAAATATAAACCGCTATCAGGTCAGCATTCAAGTAAGAGGGAATAACATCACAGGTATGTGCATGTTGAGAAAGAGCGACGAAGGGTGGCGGGGTACGCTGATCAATGAATTTGGCGTCAAAGCGTTTGATTTTATTGTAACCCCCAAAAAATGCGAGTTGCTGAATACGATTGCCATGATGAACAAATGGTATATCCGGCGCACAATTGCCGATGACCTGCATTTCCTTTTTGAGATAGATAATCCCGACGTTTCTTTTCAAACAAAAACGATGCGTTATGAACAGGATGATACGTTGGTGGTTTCGTTAAAGAAAAAGAAATCCGTCACCCGCAGCCCTAGCAACAGCATAACACTCAATAACCTGAAACGCAAAATTGTTTATTCGTTGAACAAAATCCCGCAATGAAACTGCTCAATGACTTTTTCAGCATAAAAGAAAAAAACGGCAATGAAAACGACCAAGTTTACCGTTTGTCACTGAATGCCGAACACCCTATTTATCAGGCGCATTTTCAGGGAAATCCGATTACGCCCGGCGCCTGCATTATTCAAATGCTCAAAGAAATAGCCGAAACGCATGATGCGACTTCGTACTTTATCCGCAGTGTAAAGAATGTCAAGTTTTTGGTTGCAATCAATCCGGTTGAACATGCTGTGATTGACGTCCATTTTACGACCAAGGTTGAAGAAAACGGAGTGTTATCAATGGCTGCTGTTATCAAAAATGAAAAGACTATTTTTTGTAAGGCCAATATTGTATTGGAGGAGATTGCGGGTCGCGCCCGCAATGGCGAGAGTATGGTAAAAAGCCCCATAGAGACTGTAAGGCAAGGATTAAAACCTGCTTTACAAGACCGATTCGACCGACAACAAATCTGTGTCGTTATGCCAACCTATAACAACGAAAAAACATTAGTCCAAGTACTTGATGATGTCCTCAAATACACAAGTTCTGTCATTGTAGTAAATGACGGCGCAACCGATAGCACAGGTGAAATACTCAAAAAATTTGCTGAAACGATTGAGGTTGTTTCCTGCAAAGAGAACAGGGGGAAAGGGGTTGCCTTAAAGTGCGGGTTCGACTGCGCCGAAGCGTTGGGTTACAAGGCTGCTATCACGCTCGACTCAGACGGACAGCACTTTGCAAGCGATCTTGAGGCGTTTGTCCGGTCGGCCGAAACAAACCCCGGCGCATTGCTTATCGGCCAACGTATCATTGAAGGCCTGATCCCTTCGGGAAACAGTTTTGCCAATCGTTTTTCCAATTTCTGGTTTGCTGTTCATACCGGACGACGTTTGCAGGATACGCAAAACGGTTTCCGTCTGTATCCGTTAGCCGCTATGAAAGGGCTTCGGCCGCTTTCGTCGCGTTTCGAAGCAGAGTTGGAATTGTTGGTAAGGTCGGCGTGGAAAGGTATCGCGATTCGGCCTGTGCCTGTACACGTTTACTATCCTCCTGAAGGCGAACGTATTTCGCATTTCAGGCCGGGCAGAGACTTTTTTCGTATCAGTTTGTTGAATACGTTGTTTACTTTTTTGGCGGTATTTTATGGTTATCCGTCTATGCTGTGTCGTAAACTGTTTAAGAGGTTGATTAAAAAATAATCATTCCGTCTTGTCGGATTTGTAATCCGAAAATAAAGAATATAAGCATTTAAAATGCGAAAAACGAAAGCAAGAAGTGGATTAAAATACTAATAATCAATACATTCGTACTTTAACTCCAAATGGATGGAGAGTTGAAAATTAACAATGGGACATGGTTAGCGAGTTTGTCGCACCATGTCCCATTGCGTGTTTAAATCTTAATTGTTAATTAGTTGACGACCTTTATTAGCGCTTTGCCGTCGGTGACGATATACACGCCGCGTTGCGGTAGTGGCAACGTGGCATCTGGGTTGTCTGACCCTTCTCCTACGTATATCAATGTGCCCATAACATTATACACGCGCCATTCAGCGCCTGCGGCCAAACCGCTGACATACAATACGCCGTCTTGTGTCCATGCCCGTAGAGACGGATAATTATCCGTCCCTACATTGCCTACCGCACCGGTGACTATCGTGCCGTTGATAAGGGTTGAGCCTGTGACGCCGGGAGGCAGGGGGAAGAATGTAAACTTGCCGTTGGTGGTGGCGGCGGGTATGAAACTGCCCAATTCAATCCATATATCGGCTGCGGTAAGCGTCAGGTTGATTTTGGCGGCGCTCAACAGGTTGTTGATATAACCGGCGAGGTATGCGGCAAGGGCGGCTTCGGTGGAGGCTGCCGACTGCGGTACTTCGTATTTGGCGGCCACGATGACGGCGAGCGCCTGTTCCCAAAGCGACTGTGTGACGCTCATCTTAAATATTGCCTCAACGGTTACATGATAGGCGGGCATCGTGAATGTGCGTGTCAGGCTTGTGCCGCTTACTGTGACGGTCGTTGCCGGCGAGCCTGTGCGGTGTACCGTAATTGCGTCTAATTCATAGCCTGTCGAGGGGCTTATGGTCAGTGTGACGGTTTCGCCTGCGGGGGCTGACGCGCGGTTGGTCGTGATGATGCCGTTGGCATAACTGCCGACAGTGACGGTGTAGAATGTCGGTGTCGACGGCGTAGTCGTCCCTGCGGTCGGTGTTACGGGGCCGGAGGCTGCCGATGGTACGCTGTTTCCATTGGCGTTGGTCGCCGTGACGGTAAAGGTATAGGACGTGCCGTTGGTAAGTCCTGGTACGACAATCGGGCTACCTGCGCCGGTGGCGGTTATGCCACCCGGACTTGATGTGACAGTATAGCCTGTTATCGGACTGCCGCCGTCGTTAGCGGGGGCGGTGAATGTGATGGTTGCCTGTGCGTTACCTGCCGTAGCGCTAACGGCGGTGGGTGCATCGGGCACGGTTGTCGCCGTTATCGTCAATGTGAAAGTAGCGGCAGGGCTTGTGCCGGCCACATTTGTTGCCGTAAGTGTAACGGCGTATGGGCTGCCTGTTATTGTAAGTCCCGGTGCGATATCTATTTTATTTGTGGCGTTGTTCCAGATGATTTCGGAATAGGCGGAAGTTAGCGTAACGGTTGGCGTGGGCGCTCCGGTAATGATAAATGTGCCTGTGGAAGTAGCCGCATAGCCTTCAGCAAGTGTAAGGGTTGCATCGCCGGTAATGGTGGGGGCAATCGGTGTGCCTTCATATACCCAAACAATGGCTGCACCTTCGGTGTATTCGGAATAGCCCGATTTGGTGGATGTGATTTCATTGTCCATTGAAGCCTTAGTTACTCCGTCAATCAAAATATAGGTTGTTCCGGTAATTACACCGTCTACGGTTACGGTTGTGCCTGTGCCGTTGGCAGATACACCTGCGCTGCCGCCTGTCACATCACCGGTGACATTTACTTCTGCGCCGCCTGCGGCATACACGCCAGGGTCGGTTGTTCCTTTCGCATCGCCGCCCACAGTGACAGATGTTCCTGCGTCGGTAGTATACACACCGTAGCTGCCTCCTTCCACATCGCCGGCGATGTTCACTTCCGCGCCGATTTTGGCATCTACGCCAAAGCCGGTTGTGCCTGTGGCTTTTACATCGCCACCCACAGTGACAGATGTTCCTGAATCGAAAGCTGATACACCGCTGACGACACCTGTTACATCGCCGGTAATGTTCACTTCCGCGCCGCCCATGGCCTCTACGCCTCTGCCGGTTGTTCCTGTTGCTGTAACGTTGGCGCCCACTGTGACTTTTGTGTCTACGTGTGCATATACACCATAGTTACCTCCTTCTACATCGCCGGTGACGTCTACTTCTGCACCGCTTGCGGCATACACGCCATGGCTGGTTGTTCCTTTCGCATCGCCACCCACTGTGACTTTTGCGTCTGTGCCTGTATATACACCATAGCTGCCTCCTTCTACATTGCCGGCGACATTCACTTCAGCGCCATTTTTGGCATCTACGCCGTATCCGGTTGCACTTGTGCCTTTGGCGTCGCCACCCACAATGACAAATGTTCCTGTACCAAAAGCTGATACACCGCTGACGACGCCTGTGGCATTACCGGTGATGTTTACTTCCGCGCCGCCCATGGCATTTACGCCGTAACTGGTTGCGTCTGTGGCTGTTGCGTTGCTTACAGTGGCTTTGCCGCCGATTACGGCATATACACCAGAAGTCGAACCGGTAACGTTAAATTTTGCAGTTGCACTTTCGCCGATTAAAATGACTTCGCCGCTGTTACCGACTTCAAGTCCGGCACCAGCGCCGTTGTTCACTGTCAGCGTAAAGCCGTTCAGGTCGATAGTGATGCTTATGGCGTTGATTGAAAGACCGCTTGAGCCGCTGACGGCGCTGTTCAGGGTTATCAAATCGCCATTGGCTAATGTTTCATTTGCCAGCAGCAAGTCCAGTGATGCGTAATCTGCGCCTGCGCCTGTGCCGATGATATAATTCGCCGCATTTATATTTTGCGGAATGGCGGCAAAAGCCGCTGTCAGTGCGAGCATCAGCGTGATGCTGCGCAATCGTTCAAATGTAGATTTTTTGTTCATTATGATAAATATTTATAAATGAGTAATAGTTAAAGTTATGAGTTGGGGATGAGAGATTCCTCCGCTACGGTCGGAATGACGAAGGGGCAGGTTCGCAATGACGGGGAATTTTTTCGATGTAATTCGATATAATTCGACCGAAAACGATTTGCAAAGGACAGTAAGGGCATGAAGGGACGACCGCGAGAGTGCGCCTCTACGGTGGGATTACAAAGGGGCAGGCTCGATGAAGGGATTCTTCGACTGCGCTCAGAATGACAAGCCAAACGAATGCGCTTTTTGCTTGGATTACAAATCCAAGCAACGGAGTAATCAACGGCAACAGAATTACAAATCCAAGCAATGGAGTAGTCAACGGCAACGGAGCAGTCGGCGGGTAAAGCAAGGAATTGCTTTGATCGCGTAACTATCTGATAATCAGCGGGGGGGGGTAAATGATTTTTTCGGCGGGAGATACTCGCTATCGCTTGCGATAAATGCGCCTGCTACACAATAAAGGCGGCGCGATAAGGGTTCGCTGTCGCTCACGATAAAAACGCTTGCGGTTCGGCGACAGTCAGTCGGTTGCGTTGCAGGGTACGTCTTTTCGGTATGCAATACCTTGTTTATCATTTGTACATTATTAAGAACGACAAAGATAAAAGTTTCTTTTTGAAGTGCAAGAAAAAATAAAAAAAAACGATTAATAATCAATTGCGCTACCGATGACGTCCCGCATTTCCGTCATTGCGAGCCTGCGAAGCAATCCAGTGATAATCAATTTATTATGGTGCTTTCTGGATTGCTTCGTTCCTCGCAATGACGAGCGACTCAAAACGTCATTTCCGGCTGTTTGGCGGCACGCTATCCCCATTCAGAATGACAAAGGGGCAGGCTCTCAAGAACGTTGAGGACATCAGTTCAGAGGTAAAAATAACTTTGCTAATATATAGAAACTGTTTAAAATTTCAATTCTCTGCCTCGCGTAATTCATAACTCCTGCAATTTGTATTAGCAATATTCGGTAATTAATTGGGCGAAACTTGGCTAATTGAAGAATATGATATACTTTTGTAATAAAATGTTGTCCCTACGGGATATTTTCCTGATGAAACGAATGTTTTACAAGTTGTTTATTTCCCATTCCTAAAGTATAATGACTGCTTTTTTTCTTGCTGTTTACGATTATTTTACACGCCGTAGAGGGTTGCTTTTTGCACTGCTTACCTTGCTGATTATTGTTTTTGCCGGTCTTGCGCTTCAGACACGTTTTAAAGAAGACATTGCAGGTTTTTTGCCCGAAACAAAGGAAAACGAACGTATCAATAATGCTTACCGGTATGTGGTTTCGGCCAATAAGATTACGGTGTATTGCTCGGCAAAAGATTTTAATGACCTTACTGACCTTAAAGAAGACCAAATAGCAGCAATCGAGCAATTATCTGACTACTTGCAAAAATTGACTCCAACCTATATCAAAAGCCTGATGTACAAGGTCGAGCCAACTGAAATACTCCAACTGAACGCCTTTATAGTCAGTCAGATGCCTTATTTTTTAGACGAAGCGGATTTTTCGCGGATTGACTCGCTTCTGACGGCAGCATCCATTGCGACACGGTTGAGCAATAACCTCGACTTGCTTGTATCCCCCATGGGTATGGCGCTCAAACAAAATATACTGTCCGATCCGCTTGGAATCGCCAACCCCATTTTAGCGAAAATGCAAAATTTGCAGGTGGGCGATCAGTTTCAACTTTATCAGGATCATATTTTTACGGACGATGATCGGGCGTTTATGCTGATTGAATGTGCGATGCCCGTCAGTGAAACAAACCGCAATGCCGCTTTTATGGATTCCTTGAATCTGTATATTCAGAAAGTGGAACAGGCAATGGAAGGGAAAATAGCGTTTCAACACTTCGGGGCTGCCGAAATAGGAATAAGCAATGCCACACAGATCAAAAAGGATACGCTTTTTTCAAGTATTTTGGCCTTGATACTGATTTTTGCCATTTTAATCTATTCGTACCGTTTCGGAAGGCGGATTTTCCTTATCTTTTTTTCCATTCTGTTCGGCGGACTATTTGCCATGGCGATTCTCTACCTGATTCGTGGCGAGGTTTCGGTTATTGCGGTGGGTATCAGTTCAATCATATTCGGCATAGCAATCAATTATCCGCTTCACTTCGCCGACCATTACAGCTATGCCCCGCATCCGCGAATGGTTATCAAAGATATTATCGAGCCGCTTACGATCGGCAATATGACCACCGTAGGCGCTTTTTTGAGTTTGGTTTTTATCAGTTCGAACGCGATGAGCGATTTGGGGTGGTTTGCGGCGCTTTTGCTGATCGGAACGATTTTGTTTGTACTTTTTTTCCTCCCCCATTTCTTCCCGCAACATCCATTGGAAAACCAACCTGTTCGATCTCTTTTTGCAGGTTTCATCGGTAAACCGTTCGAGAAAAATCGTTGGGTTGTACTTTCCGTACTGCTGCTGACTGTGATTTTGGCGTTTTTCAGCAAGGATTCGCAGTTTGAAACAAACATGCAGAATATCAATTACATGACCGATGCGCAACAAAAGGAATATCAACACATGATGTCGCTTTTAAATACGGACAGGCATGTTATGTACTATGTGACCGAGCAAACAGATCTGAACCAAGCGCTTGAAACGAACGAACAACTGCTTCCGCAACTCAATCGATTCGTCAATGAAGGCAACATCACTAAAATAGGCGGTTTGAATGAATTTTACCCCTCCCTTGCCCGCCAGTCCGAACGGGCCGAACGATGGAATACATTTTGGCTTACGCGCCACGATGCCGTATTGGCAAATATAAATGCCGAAACCGTCAGGTTGGGTTTTAAACCACATACTTTCAGGGAGTTTGAAGAAATGATTACCCGCACGTGGGAGGTTGCAGGCCTTTCTCATTTCGACCTGATCAGAAAAACATTAGTCAAGGATTATATGATCGAAACAGACGGTAAGGCAATGGTTGTCAATCTGATTTATACAGACACAAGCAATGCGCCCGCGCTGGAAGAAGCGCTAAACAGGCTCGACGCCTCTGCCGTTGCGTTCGATGCAGGTTCACTGACAAGGCGAATGGTTGAATCGCTGTCCGATAATTTTGATTATGTACTCTACGTTTGCGGGTTTATCGTTTTTGCCTTTCTGATATTTTCAATGGGACGGATCGAATTAGCCATTATTGCTTTTATTCCGCTTGCATTCAGTTGGATATGGATTTTGGGGTTGATGAATATCTTTGATATTCGCTTTAATATCGTCAACATTATTTTGGCTACATTTATTTTCGGGCAGGGCGACGATTATACCAT
>Ga0082212_10000923_pt1 | contig 43248 bp, 33 predicted proteins | sample TergutNt197P3_FD_71548 | JGI IMG/M metagenome (GOLD analysis project Ga0082212, IMG submission 71548) | Neocapritermes taracua P3 segment gut microbial communities from Petit-Saut dam, French Guiana - Nt197 P3 | ecosystem: Host-associated > Arthropoda: Insects > Digestive system > Gut ...
CGCCCAGCCGCTAATATGTTCTTTGCCGCATTCAAATCGGCGTTTTCTTCATGCTCACATCTGACGCATACAAATTCTGACTGTGTCTTTCGGTTTTCTGCTGAGATGCTCCCGCACCTTGAGCATTTTTGGCTCGTGTATTGCGGTTCTATTGCTATTACCTTGCCGCCTCTCCACATCTGTTTATACTCAAGCTGCCTCCTGAATTCACTCCATCCCTGATCCAAGATTGATTTGTTCAATCCCGATTTTGCTCTCACATTTCTTCCGGGATTCTCTTTCATTCTTGATGCTGACCTGCTCATGTTAGACGTTTTCAAGTCTTCGACAACTACGACCGCGTGGTTTTTGCTTATCTTCGTTGTCTCCTTGTGTAGAAAATCTTTTCGTACATCTCGTATGCGTTTGTGGCATTTCTGTACTATTTTCACTTGTTTCTTCCAGTTGTTACTGTACTTAATCTTTCGTGATAGTTTGCGCTGCTCCTTTCTCAGTTTTGTCGCATGCATTGCAAAACTGTTGATTGACGGTATTACCGTTCCGTCTGATATGCACGCAAACTGAACTATTCCCATATCTATTCCTACTTCGGATTTTGATTCATGTACGGGCTCTTTCTTTTCTTGCTCAGTTTGAATACTGATATACCATTTATCTATTTCACGTCTTACAGTTATATTTTTTGGTATTCCTGTTATTCTTCGGCTGTTGATATATCGAACCCAGCCTATCTTTGGCAAATATACTCTGTTGTTGCCTTCTTCTATTTTAAATCCCTGCGGATATCTGAAGCTGTCATTGTTATTACCTTTCTTCTTGAACCGGGGGAATTGCTTGGGATTTGTCTTGTCAAACGCCTCTTGTAACGATTTATCTAAATCCATTAGTTTTTGCTGAAGAATTTGAGAATGAGCTTCTTTTAAGAATTCAGTATCTTCCTGTTGCTTCCAGTTCACTAATTCCGCCGCTATTCTTGAATAGCTCATGCGGCTTTGTCCTTCTGATAGGAATTCTTTTTGTTCGGCAAGCGCTTTATTCCATACGAAACGACAACTACCCGCAAAGTTTTTTATTTTTGCGAATTGAAGTTTATTTAAATTGAGCTGAAATTTAAATGCCTTTAGTATTTTCATAACTAATATTATACTTCATAATTGGCGATATATTGAGCAACAACAGAAAACAAAAGACGAAAAGCTATCCGCCGGAGGCGGATGTTCCTTATATCCTCGCCCTGAAGTGCGAGGTCTTACGGAACGTCTGATAAAACTGAAACGCAGGATATCTACCAGTAAAAATCCGTAAACTGGAATTCTACAAATAACCACATAAATAAGACAGTACAAAACACACATTAAAAAAACATTCTGCCTCAACCGAAAAACATAATAATGTATACGCAAGGTTTAATAAAACTGAAGATGGGGGAGGATCGAATGGAAGTTGTTAAAACTGCGATAGCCGGTACTCTGGAATCCAGCGATGTTCAGATTACTATTGAACCGAACGGCAATGGAACCGCCGTTGATATCAGCAGTATCGTATTGAATCAGTACGGCAGGCAGATTAAAGCAATTGTACTGGATACCCTTAATACCCTCGGCGTTAAATCCGCAAAAGTTACTGTTGTAGACAAAGGCGCCCTTGACTGTACTATCAAAGCGCGTACCGAATGCGCGGTATACAGGGCGGCGGGATTTGCCGAGAGTTTCCCGTGGGGAGGTGAAAAGCAATGACGGAAAAGAGAAGGCTGCGCCGAACAATGATGTTCCTGAACGCTCAACGGCCCGGCTTGATAAAAGACGCATATATTTACCGCCCCGATTCCGTCATGTTTGACCTGGAGGATGCAGTTGCGGAGAACCAGAAAGACGCGGCTCGCTTTTCACTCTATCATGCGCTCTTGAACGTGGATTATTGCGGCGTTGAGCGCATAGTCCGCATCAACGGCCTGGATACTCCATATTGGAAAGAGGACATTCGCGCCTCTGTTGCGGGAGGCGCTGACGGTATACGCATCCCGAAATGCGAGTACGCCCAGGACGTCAAACTCGTGGATGCGGCTATCGAAGCAGCTGAGAACGAATTTTCGCGTGTGAAGGGAAGCACTCTCCTGATGTCCGCGATAGAAAGCCCGAGAGGAGTGCTAAACGCGCTCTCGATATGCGAAGCCTCGGAGCGGCTTTTTGGCGTGGCCATTTCGGGCGCTGATTTTCGCAAATGTATGCAGACCGCATACACAAAAAGCGGCGTTGAAATGGCGGCGGCGCGGGGAAATATACTATTGGCGGCCAGAAGCGCCGGAGTGCAGTGTTTCGATACTGTCTTCACGAACTTGGACGACATGGAAGGGTTCACGGAGGAAGTTGTCATGAACAAACAAATGGGGTTCGACGGCAAGTCCGTCATCAGCCCGAGGCAGATAAAGATTGTGCATGACGTCTTCGCGCCCTCCGAAAAGGAAATACGCGAAGCGGAAAAAATAGTCCGCACCGTCCGGGAAAATGCTGACAAGGGCGTCGGCGTATTTACCATAGACGGCAAAATGCTGGATATCGCGTTTGTGCCGGGCGCGGAACGTACGCTGGCGCTGGCGCGCGCTTCCGGGCTATACGAGGGGGAATTCTAAATGAAGAACGCCATAGGAAGAGAAATTCCCGATGAACTGCTTGTGAATGCGGAACCCTACAAAGGCAATTACGCGCTTGACGGCGTGGAATACACGAAACCCGGCCCGACTGTCCGCGCCTCAATAAAACCTCAAGAAAGCAAGATTGCGGGCAGCCTTCGCGACGCTATCGTCCAATGCGGGCTGAAAGACGGTATGACAGTTTCCTTTCACCACCATCTCCGCGATGGCGACTATGTTATCAATTTAGTCATGAAAGAGATTGAGGCGCTGGGAATTAGAGATCTTACAATCGCGGCGTCATCCGTGGGGACGGCTCACGACCCCGTTGCGAAGATGATTGAGGACGGAGTGGTCACCGGATTACAGACGAGCGGCATCAGGGGACGGATGGGCGAAGCCGTTTCGAATGGCAAGCTCAGGACGACTGCAATTCTGCGCTCTCACGGCGGGCGTGTCCGCGCAATTGAGCAGGGAGAAGTGCACATCGACATAGCCTTCATTGGCGCGCCAACGAGCGACGAATATGGCAACGCGCGGGGAACGGGCGGTAAATCTGACTGCGGAGTGCTCTCATACGCTATGGTGGATGCGAAATATGCGGACAAGGTCGTTATCGTTACCGATACCCTGATGGATTTTCCAAATTTCCCGCCAAGCATTGAAGCTGTGGATGTAGATTACGTAGTAGTTGTGGATTCAATCGGAGAGCCGAAAAAAATTGCAAGTCAGGCGGCTCGCATGTCGCAGGACCCCAGAGATTTGATGATGGCTGAAAACTGCGTTCGCGTCATGGCTGCCACGCCGTATTTCAAGGACGGCTACTCATTTCAGGCGGGGGCGGGCGGGCCGTCTCTCGCTGTATATCGTTTTCTTGAACCTTTGATGATTGAGCGGAAAATCAAGATGCGTTGGGCGATTGGGGGAATCACGCAACCTACCGTGGACTTGCTGAACAAGGGCCTTATTCAATGTGTAGTCGACGCTCAGGATTTCGATATCGGGGCTGTCCGGTCGGTACACGAGAACCCGAACCATTACGAAATTTCGACTTCCCAGTACGCGAACCCAATGAACAAGGGAGCTTTCGTTAATAAACTGGACTTTGTAATTTTAGCCGCACTTGAGATTGACACTGATTTCAACGTTAACGTGGTCACGGGCTCGGACGGAATTTTACGCGGCGCGCCAGGCGGGCATCCGGACGCTTCAGCGGGCGCAAAATGCACAATCATTGTAACGCCTTTAGTGCGAGGCAGGATACCAACCGTCTGCGAGCGCGTGGTCACCGTAACCACTCCTGGCGACTCTGTAGACGTGCTTGTAACAGATTACGGGATTGCTGTCAACCCCGCTAGACAGGATCTAATAGAGGCGCTTTCGGCGCATAAGATTCCACTTTCCACAATAGACGCCCTCAAAGACAAAGCCTACTCAATGGTAGGGCGCCCGGATGATTTGGAGTTTTTCGACCGTATTGTTGCAATTGTAGAAGCAAGAGACGGAACAATTTTAGACATTGTCCGTCAGATAAAACCATACGAACTGTAAAGGAGTGAAGTAAATATGGAGAATACAACTATTTTGGCGTTAGTTGGTTTCATAATGGTGGGTGTTATTGTTTATGGCCTGATACAATCAAAAATCACCCCTATTCCGGTATTTGTAATAGTTTCTTGTTTGGCGGCTCTCGCTGTCATGACCTCTCCCGCAGAACTGTTCAAATACATTGATGACGGAGTGAAAACAACAATGCCCATCGCGGTGCTGTTCATCTTTTCCATAGTCTATTTTTGCGTGATGAACGACGTGGGCATGTTTGACCCCTTGGTGAACACGTTGGTTAAGTTGGCTAAAACAAACGTGATCCTGGTAACCGTCGCAACATCGATCATCGCGATTCTTTCACATCTTGATGGAGCTCTGGCCTCGACCTTGCTAATAACCATTCCGGCAATGCTGCCCGTTTACAAACGGCTGAAAATGAGCCCATTGACGCTATTAGTTATTATTGGCGCAGCAATGAGCATCATGAACCTTCTTCCATGGGGCGGCCCCGTCGCTCGTACTGCAGCCATTACTAAGATGGATATCACGGAACTTTGGCATAGCCTGATTCCCTTGCAGGTGCTAATTACTGTGTTCGTAGTTGTCTTCGCCGCATTCATGGGCGTTATTGAGAAGAGGCGGGGCGCCGGGCTTGGCGCAGGTGACGACCATGTTGTGGCCGAGGTTGAAGAGGATCCCAAGGTTCTGGCGCTGAAGCGCCCGAAATTAGTTTGGGTCAACATCGCGCTTACATTAGGAATAATCGCGCTTCTTTGCTTCACCAAGATTCCTCTTTACGGCGCGTTCATGATAGGCTTATCCATCGCTCTGGTGGTCAACTTTCCGAACGCAAAGGAACAGTTGGAACGGTTCAAAGTTCATTCAGTCGAAGCGTTGCCCATGGCTTCCATCCTGCTTGCTTCAGGCGTTTTCCTCGGAGTACTAAAGGGCACGAAGATGATCGACGCAATGGCAATCACAATGATCAACATCATTCCTGAAGCCCTCGGCTCATATTTGCATGTTATTCTTGGCTTTTTCGCCGTGCCCATCGGTATGGTGCTCGGTACCGACTCCTATTTCTTCGGCCTGGTGCCTCTTGCAATAGAAGTAGGCAGTAAGTTCGGGATTGATCCGGTCAATATGGCCAATACTTTGTTAATAGGCAAGAACTACGGCGTTTTAGTCACACCGCACGCCGCTACAACTTTCCTTGCCATCGGTTTAGCGGGGGTGGAGCTCAAGGATCATCTCAAATTCTGCACCGCCTGGCTCTGGCTATTGAGCATCATTACCCTTGCCGCCGCTTTCCTGATGGGAACCATCGTCTTGTAGCTAAAATGCAGTTAGGAGTTAGGAGTTAGTAGTGAGTAGCTAAAATGCAGTTAGGAGTTAGGAGTTAGTAGTGAGTAGCTAAAAGATAAAAAAATAACTCCAAACTCCAAACTCCTAACTTATAGCTCCTAACTCCTAACTCCTAACTCCTAACTCCTAACTTATAGCTCCTAACTCCTAACTCCTAACTCCAAACTATATTCTGTCCCAGCTTTTTTGCCTGCTCCAATTCCTCGCGCCCTTCTATATCGTTGGGGTTGTAAAGTCCTGGAGCTATAATAATTCCCGCTTCCTCCCAGTTCATATATTTGCAGATAAGCCGGAACGTGGAGACCGCCCCAGCTGCGGCTTCCGCTTCATCGCCGCAGGTCGCTAAAAGGGCGGCGCGTTTTATCGGCATTCCTTCCTTCAGAAGAGCGTAAGTACGGTCGATAGCGAGCTTCAATTGAGCCGAAACGCTGAAATAGTATATAGGGGACGCAAAAACCAAGACGTCAGCTTTTCGCAGTTCTTGCAGTATAGATGACATGTCGTCCTGCTGAACGCATACGCCTTGTTCTTCAAAGCAATGCCTGCATGCCTTACACCCGCCTATTTTCATATCGGCCACGCGAAAACATGAAACGGCGTGACCTTGTGACTCCGCTCCTTCTACAAACGCTGCCACTAAGCGGTCTGTCGTTGCATTTTTTCGCGGAGAGCCGGATAGTATAACGATATTCTTTCCCATTTAAATACCCCCATAAAAGTTTTCTGTTTTAATCGTCGATAAATAAAGAAAAAAATAGCAATTAAGTCATTAGATTATAACAAATCTTGATAATTATTTAGTAAATAAACTTGTCATATGAAGCTGATGTTGTGTTAGAATTTTGAAGTGGCTTATTGTTCAGAAGAGAGAAAATGTGCTAATGGAATTTGGATGTATTCTCGAATCCCGAGTAAATTCATGCGTTTGGTATAGCATTCTCATTAATTCCAATAAGCTGCGCTACACAAGTTCTATACATGCGAATCTTCAAAGACACAAAAGATTTTTTAAGACCAATTCATGATTTCACGGGATTTGAGAATGTATTTTGTCAAAGAGAAAGGAGTATGTATATGAGTAAGAGACTTAACGGAAAAAGTTTGTTTTTCATTGCGGTATTGGTTTTTGTTTTTTGCGTTTCCTCCGCATCGGAAGTTTACGCCGCAGCGAGGAGACCGATTCCCGGCACGCCGTACGGGTTGGCTGTTTCGAATAACTGGCTGACCGATCAAGTTGGGCGGATGATTTTGGAAGCCGGAGGCAACGCAATTGACGCCGCCGCCGCCATGGGTTTCACTTTGGCGGTCGTGCACTCGGGCGCAGGTAACATAGGCGGAGGAGGGTTTGCTGTCATCAACATAGCGTCAGGACAGGACGCCGGAACCTACGCTTTGGATTACCGCGAGATGTCGCCCGGAGCAGCGACTTGGGACATGTTTATTGATACAGCGCGCGCGGGTTATGACCCCGACGATCCAAGCACTTTCAGGGCTCGAACGTATGTAAACCCTATAACCGGCAATACTGCCCAGGCAAGCCTTTATGGCCCCCTGTCGACAGGCGTGCCGGGGTCGGTTGCGGGGTTGTGCGAAATGGTCAGGAGATTCGGCACTATGCCGCTTAGGGATATCATGGAGCCCGCGATTAAGCTTGCCGGAAACGGATACAAGCTCTGGTCAGGCATTAACCTCACAAACGTTAACTATACCCAGTTTGACGGCACGAGAAAATACTTCACAAAGAACGGCGCCGCTTACCAGACGGGCGAAATATTCGTACAGAAAGACCTTGCGCAGACCCTAAAACGTATCGCGCGAGACGGGCCCGACGGGTTCTATAAAGGGATAACCGCAAATATGATAGTAGCTGAAATGCAAAAATACGGGGGAATAATCACGCACGAGGACCTTGCAAATTACAAGCCCGTATGGCGCGAACCAGTAAGGGGAACGTACCGCGGTTTCAACATAGTATCGATGTGCCCTCCGAGCTCGGGCGGAACTCACCTCATCCAAATTCTCAACACTATTGAGAACGAGGATATCGGCGCGCTTGGATTCAATTCCGTGAGGACGATTTGGCTGATGGCCAACGCTATGCGCTACGCTTTCAGAGACCGCGGCGAGTATATGGCTGACCCTGATAAGGCGCCGGTTGTACTGAATTACGTTAGCCAGCTGACCTCCAAGGTATATGGAAAAACAATCTATGACAAAATAATTGCCCTCGGGCAAGTTGCGGCGCCGGTGAATCCGGATCCCGGCTTCGGGCCTTTCAACGAAGGATATGTTCCCAATGACGGAGACAGCACCACGCATTACTCTGTCGTGGATAAGTGGGGCAACGCAGTCGGTATAACAACCACCATCAATATGACTTACGGCAGCAGGCTTTGCGTGGATGGAGCGGGCTTTTTCCTGAACGACGAGATGGACGACCTCACGGGCGTTCCGGGTCAACCGAACGGATTCGGCGTTATACAGGGATGGGTCAACGTGCCTGCCCCAGGCAAGCGGCCTCTGAGCGCTATGACTCCGACGATCGTCACCCGCGCTGATGGCAGCGTGTTTATGGTGACCGGCAGCCCGGGCGGAACGCGAATCATCACTCATACCCTCCATTCAATCGTCAACGCCATTGATCACGGAATGAACGTCAGTCAGGCGATATCAGCGCCGCGTTTCCACACGCAGTGGCCGCCGTCGACGACGACTCCGCCCGTGAACAATTTGGAACGCGAGACTTTTGCGGAATCCAGGTGGCCTTCCGATACCGACGAGAAACTGAAAGCTATGGGTTTCATTCCGGTTGGGCCTGGTTCAGCCGGAGACCTCTCAAGCTTAATGATCGGTACAAAGTTTACTACTGCCGCCAGCGGCGACGCAAACTTTGTAGTTACGGGAATGAATGATCCGAGAACCTTCTATCCTCCTGACGGATTCACATTTGACGAATTGATGGAATACGTTGAGAGTAGGCCGTAGCGAAAAGCGCGTATCCAAGAAGGTATTTTGTGTAGAGAAAGGAGCATATATATGAGCAAGAAATTTAGCAGAATTTATATAGCGGTATTGATTTGTATTTTTTGCGCTTCATTAGCGTCATCCGCTTTCGCTACAGCCAGCAGAGTAATACCCGGCAAGGAAAGCGGGTTGGTTGTCACGATGAACTGGATGGCTGACGCGGCGGGGCAAAAAATATTGGACATGGGCGGTAACGCGATTGATGCGGCGGCCGCTGTGGGTTACGCTTTGGCGGTTGTGGAACCGTCAGTCGGTAATATTGGAGGGGGCGGTTTTGCTCTCATCTACCTGAAGGATAAAGGTGAGATAGAAGCCTTAGATTTCCGCGAGACGGCGCCCTCGGCGATGCATAGGCTATCGTTTGTGGCCACGGATAGTGCAGATTTTGACATTAATGATCTTAGTACATATCAAGCTCGAAGGTATATAAACCCCATTACCGGTCGGAACCACGGCAACGCAAGTTCTTTTGGATACTTGGCTTCTGGTGTTCCGGGATCCCCCGCCGGGTTTTGTGAAATGGTAGCGAAATACGGAAGCGGAAAAGTGACAATTGCGCAGATAATGGAGCCTGCTATTCAGCTGGCAGAAAAAGGGCATCCTCTAATGGCAAACCGAAGCATCGCCGCCGCTAATTTTGACTTTGACGGCACAAAGAAACACTTTTCCAAGGACGGAGTCAATTATCAAGCGGGCGAAATATTCAAGCAACCGGCTCTTGCTGAAACGCTAAAGCGTATCGCAGCCAAACCGACTTCTGCTGACGGGTACGGGTTCTATGAAGGTGCTACAGCAGATTTTATTGTTGCCGATGTGCTAAAGTACGGAGGACTAATAACACACGCTGACCTTGCGAATTACAAGAACCTGCTCAAATGGCGCAAGCCCGTTGAGGGTACGTATCGCGGCTTCAAGGTATTTTCAATGTGTCCTCCAAGCTCGGGCGGCACTCACATAATCCAGATGCTCAACGTCGTTGAGAACGCGCCAATCGGAGACAGGGACGCGGGTTACGGGTTCAAGGCTTTGAAGACGATATGGCTGATGACCCAGGCGCAGCGTCAGGCATACGCCGACCGCTCCGAATACATGGGCGACCCCGATACTGCGGCGCTTCTGGGCATTACAATCCCTGTGGATAAACTTACATCAAAGGATTATGCGAAGGAAATTTATGACAAAATAGTGGTATCCGGAGATAATGGGAACAGAGCTATCCCGAGCAATGAGATAATCCCCGGCTTTGGTCCTCTCTCCTCGTATTCGGGCGGCGGCGGCGGCCCCGGGACTGAGACAACGCACTATTCTGTCATAGACAAAGATGGCAACGCGGTTGCAATCACCTATACCATCAATTCCGGATGGGGATGCGGAGCTGTAGTGGATGGAGCGGGCTTTTTCATGAACGATGAGCTTGACGATTTCGAAACCGTTCCGAATGTGATAAACGCGTTTGGCCAAATACGGTATGAAATTAACGTCCCAAGCGGCGACAAACGGCCTCTTAGCTCCATGTCGCCGACGATGGTGCTGCGCGAGAGCGACAACAGCCTGTTCTTAGTGACGGGAAGTCCGGGCGGCAGGACAATCATCAACACTAATTTCCATTGCATCGTTAATGCCATTGATCACAGCATGAACGTCAGTCAGATGACGACGGCGCCGCGTACCGACGTGCAGTGGTATCCGGATTCGGTATCGGACAGAATTAATTACGAGCCCATGTACGGATTCACGAACGACACTCTCAAAGAACTAAGCGATATAGGTTATACGTATTTGACCACGTCACAGGGGAACGTCGACGCCATTATGGTCGGCGCCAGAACGGGGAGCGGCCGTGCGGTTACGGGCGCGAATGACCCGAGAAGCTTCTATGAGCCATTTGCATATGGGTTCACAGCTCCTCTCAAATTGGGAGCGCATGTTCCGGACGAGAGCAACCCGGTTGTAGGCGTAACGGTAGCGCCGGCAAGCGCTGATGTGCTCTCCGACGGTTCGTCCTTGTCAATTCGGGCGATATTTGATCCTTTGAACGCGGCGAATCAGAACGTGACATGGAGCACAAGCGACAGCACATTAGCCACAGTTGCCCCGTCCACGGGTACTGTGATTACTGTTGTCGCGAACAATACGGGCAAAGCGGGAACAGTCACGATAACGGCAACGACTGAGGATGGCAATAAGACAAGCGCGTGCGTTGTGACCGTAAAACCGATTGAAGTAGAAAGAATAGATTTGGACAAGACCTCGCTCACGCTTTACCCCGGAGGAAGCGATACCATAACCGCGACAATTGCGCCCGCCAATGCGACGGACAAGAATGTAACGTGGAGCGCAAGCAACACTGCGGTAGTATCATTGAACAGTAACGCAGGGGGTACGGTTATGGCGACCGCGATTAGTCCGGGTACATCCACGATAACAGCAGCGGCGGGCGGTAAAACAGCGATAATAACGGCGACCGTTTCACCGGTTCCGGTAGAATCAGTGGCTTTAAACAAGACCTCTCTCACGCTTCTGACCGGAGAAAGCGAAACGCTGATCGCGACAGTGTTGCCATGGAACGCTCCTCAAAACGTGACGTGGTCCACAAGCGACAATACGATAGCCACTGTGACAAACGGTACGGTAACCGCGAACAGCAGCGGCAAAGCCGGGAGGGTCTTAATTACAGCCGCGGCGGAGAACGCGAGCGCGACGTGTATAGTGACGGTAAACACGAAAGTTCCTCCGACAGGCGGCGGAATAATTTTACCCGGAGGCACGGAAGTCGATCTTCCCGGCGGCGCTGTTATTGATCCGGACGGGACAATTAAGCTTCCGGACAACGAAGGCGGCACGGCGACAACAGCCGGGGGCTTGGTGATAGGTATCCCCGGCGGGACGGTAATTACATCGGACGGAATGATAATACTGCCGCCCAATGAAGAAGGCGTTTTGGAACTCCCCGGCGCCGATGTCAGTCTTCCGGGCGGAACTGTGATTTTACCTGATGGTACGATTAAGATGCCGGCCGACGAAGGCGGCGTGTTGACGACCTCGGACGGCGTGGAAGTAGCGTTGCCGGAAGGTACAGTTATCTGGCCTGATGGAACGGTAGCCATGCCTCCGGATAGCTCCGCAACTGTTAAAACCCCGGATGGAGAAGTTGAGACGAAAGTTTCTGGAAGTTTCAGAATTGAAGCGGACGAGACGATTACGCTGTTCTCAGGTTCGGCTGATAACGTGACGATCACGACTTCGGACGGCACAAAGATAGTGCTTCAGAGCGGAAGTATTGTAGACGGCGACACTTTTGTCATCGGGCAGGGAGGCGCGGTAATAATTTTCCCGGACGGCAAGACGAAGGCCATCTCCAAAGATGTAAGCATAAAAGTTAACCCCGATGGCAGCGTGGATACAGGCAAGAGCAAAGGCAGAGGCGGATGCGACCTCGGCGTCGGCATTCTTGCTTGTATAATAGCAGGAATCGGGTTATTTGTTGCGAGGAGAAAGTTACTGAAATAAGTAAATAAGATACTCTATTAGTTTTGGCTTCCCTCCGCTATGCTGACGGTATGGCGGAGGGAGGTTAAATATAATGATCAATGCACACTTCACGCTATTCAAACGGGAATTTATATTTCAACCCAAACTCATCCCGCATTGCCGCCATTTCCGCCTGAAGGGATTCATTAACCGGCAGACCTTTGTCCTTTCGCTCCTGCCATGTTAAATATTCCTTCTCTCCCGCTGTGTAAATCCGGTCGTGTCCCGGGGCTTTTTCCGAATTCCTGAGCTCGCGCAGTATATTTCCCGTTATTTTCTTGAATACCGGAAGGGGGATGAAAAACTCGACGTTAATAGCGATGAAGAAATGCCCGATATGGAATGGCTTTTTTTCGCCATCTTCCCCTATTCCGTTCAGCATTTTCATGTAGCTTCCGTTTTGGAGAGCGGAGCTCAATATTTCAACAACTGTTGCATATCCAAATCCTTTGTATCCCGCAAATTCGTCCCCAATGCCGCCGACTGGCGAAAGCGCCGCAGTCCCGTTCACGAGATCCTTTAGTATCTGTTCGGAGTCGGTCTTCGCGCTCCCGTCCTTTCCTATCACCATTCCGGCGGGAGTCGGCGAGCCCTTGCGCGCTAACGCTTCTATTTTTCCTCTCTGGGTTATGGACGTTGCGCAATCCAGCATGAATTCAAAAGGGTCGTCTGTTGGTATCCCGAACGTCAGCGGGTTTGTGCCGAGCATGTTTTCAACTCCGAAAGTCGGGGCAATTGACGGGCGGGCGTTGGTGCCCGTGATGCCTATACATCCGTTCTTGACCGCCATGCTTGCATAGTACCCCGCTATTCCAAAGTGAGTGGAGTTTCTTACAACTACCATCCCAAGCCCGAATTTTTTAGCCTTGTCTATTGCCATTTGCATCGAACGCTTGCCGACGACCTGTCCCATTCCGTCGTGCCCGTCAACAACCGCCGTTGCGGCAGAATCTTTCACAATCTCGAAGTTTGTCACGGGGCTTTGTATCTTTGCTTTAATCCTGTCCACATAGATGGGTTTCAAACGGTTGATCCCGTGGGACTCTATCCCTCTCCTGTCGGACTCCAGCAGAATATCCGTGCATACGGCGGCGTCATCGGGCGGCACCCCGCACCCGCTGAATATGTCAAACACAAATTTTTCCATCAATTCCCATGGTATGGTCGATTGCATGTGAATTCCTCCTTCTTTAGAATCAGTTCTCTATGTTTGCTAAATTATCGATACCTTCACCGGTCAAGCGATAAATCGTCCAGTCATCCAAAGGCTTTGCGCCCAAAGAAAGGTAAAAATCAATGCCTTGTTTATTCCAGTCGAGGCAGACCCACTCGAGACGTCCGCAATCGCTATTTCGCGCGATTCGCGCCACGGCGGCGAACAATTTTCGCCCGATTCCCATTTTTCGCGCGCTTGGGCGCACGTACAGGTCTTCAAGGTACATCCCCGCGCGTCCTAAAAACGTTGAGAAATTATGAAAGAACAGAGCGTAGCCTACTGGTTCGTTGTCGAGTTCGGCGATAAGCGCCCCGGCTATTTTCTTCCCGAACAGCCATTCGCGCAGCGTTTCCTCCGTCGCAACGAGCTGGTCGAGCAGTTTTTCATATTCGGCAAGTTCTTTTATTAAGCCCAAAATTACCGGCGTATCCTCCGCAAGCGCTGCTCTTATTTTACATTTAGTACTCACTTATTATCTCTCCTCAATTATCTTAACAGTTCATTTATTTTGAGCCTTCTTTAGAACGAAGAAAGCTCGTTTCCAAGTCTTGGCGCGGAATATATAAATGTCGCGCGTCATCCAGTAATGATTCAAACCCGAATTTCTTGTAAAAAGCGCAAGCATTGCTATCTTTCGCGTTAACTGTCATAAATACCCAAGCGGAAACATTTAGTACGCTCCTAATGGCGGCATCCGCCAATAATTGAGCTCCGACTCCTTGTCCTTGCGTTGTGGTGTCCACAGCCAATCGTCCCAAACGAATAGCCGGAACCTCCGTATACTTTGGTAATTTCTTGCGCGAAGCAGGCGGAACAGTGTCAAGATTTACACTTGTGTTGGACAATGTGTAATACCCTATGACTTTATTTGTGACGCTTTCTATAGCCACGAATAGAGCAGCATAGTATTTGCGAACGTCTTGTCCGGCCTGTCGAAAAAGATATTGGTTCAATTCGGCTATGCCGCAATCGAACCCGTCTTTCACATGCGATTTCTCATGAGATACGATAACAAAATTCATTTATGTATCTTCAGACATGTTTTCGAGGCGCTTCTGCATTGCTTTCCACATGGCGTCATTTACTTTAGGAGGCCTTGAAAGCATTTCGGTTAATTGAATCTGGTCTCGCTCCGAAAGTTCAATACGCTCGTTCTCCATCAACGTTTCTGCTGTTTCTTTGTTGGCGGCCACTATCAGAAAATCCGTTAGAGTTTGTCCGCGCATAAATGCGGCGTCCTGCCACCGGCGTTTGATTTCTTCTGGAACACGGGCACGGATATTGGCTCTCCGAAGTTCGTTTTGTATAGCTGTGTTTTGCATTGTGATCACCTCTCATAAAAAGTGTATCCCCTTTAGCAATACAAGTCAAGGGTAGTTTTCGCTTTGTTTATTCTTTTTTCAGAGTATAATGTGAATTGAAAATTATGGACAGGAGAGGTGTAAACAAATGAAGATATATTACATTATATTACTTATTACTTCGCTTTTTGTTGGCACATGCGGAGTGTCATTTGCCGCTGCGATAAACGAAGGAGATGAAAGTGCAAACATGCAGGAGGTACACGATTTCTTAAAAGGATGCGGCCATTACTACCTTTCAACAGTGGAAGGCGATCAGCCGCGAGTTCGTCCGTTCGGCAGCCTCGCCATTTTTGAGGGCAAGCTATATTTTCAAACGGGTAAAGTAAAGGATGTTTCGAAGCAGATGTCCGTCAATCCGAAAATTGAAATTTGCGCTTACGACGGAAAGGGCAACTGGCTCCGGGTACAAGCCGTAGCTGTTGAGGACGAAAGGAGAGAAACAAAGCAATTCATGCTGGACGCTCATCCGCAGCTGAAAAGTATGTATTCAGCGGACGACGGCAATACCCAAGTACTGTATCTCAAGGAAGCCATAGCAAGGTTTCACTCGTTTTCAGGCGAGACCAGAGTTACAAAGTTCTAAAAATAGTTAATAACAAATATTATTAAAAGACCATAATTATGGATATTTGGACAACGTAGAAGGTTTAGCGGGTAGGGGCGGCAGAAAGGCAATTCGGAACGGAATTAAAACAAACATTAACCGCGAACCACACGAAATACACGAAAAAAGACATGTATGTAGATAACGCAAAAGGTTTTTCGTTTATGGGCGGTTTGGTCGCTCCCGGTCTTCCTGACCGTCGTTCGCTCGCTGTTTATCTGCCGCCTCTTGACTTTGGCTGTTTAGAAGCACAACAAATGGCTATATTAGCGGGATCAACAGAATAAAAGCGGCTTTGCATTTCAGATGAATTTGATGCGAAGTCACTTTTTATAACCTGTAGCCATCATTGTAAGTTACAGCGCCTACTCGTTATTCAAATCAGCATCCCGTAGGGATGCACTCGACTTACAGCCACGCTCATGTCTTTTCCATAAAATCAATTTCAGTAAACCCAATATCATTTCTCACGATAGAGTCTATTTTCTTAATCTGACGAAGATATTCCCTAACACGCTCTAATGGGATCATGTTTGGACCGTCGCATTTTGCTTCGGACGGCTTTGGGTGAGTTTCAATGAAAATGCCGTCGATGCCTATAGCTACCGCTGCGCGTGATAATGGAAGTATGAAACGGCGGTCTCCTCCGCTTGCCGTGCCGCCCGCTCCCGGTTTTTGCACGCTGTGCGTCGCGTCGAATATTATCGGGCAGTCAAACGCGCGCATTTCAACCAAGCTTCTCATATCGACGACAAGCTCGTGATACCCCATCGTCGCGCCTCTTTCACATAGACAGGCGTTGCCGCCGGAATCACGGCATTTGTTGAGCGCGGATAACATGTCCTCCGGCGCTAAGAATTGCGCTTTCTTTATGTTTATGGGCTTCTGTGTTTTTGCGGCGGCAACTAGCAGGTCCGTCTGCCTGCAAAGAAAAGCGGGAATTTGTAGCATATCGACGGATTGCGCTGCAACATCCGCCTGCCACGCCTCGTGTATATCGGTCAGCGTGGGAACTTGTAATGCTTTTCCAATTCTTGACAACTGTTCAAGTCCAGTTTCTATGCCCGGGCCTCTCCAGCTTTTTATGGAAGTCCTGTTGGCCTTGTCGAAAGAAGCCTTGAAAATGTATTCAAAACCGAGTTCCGTACAAACCTCGCGCATTACTTCCCCGACCTGAATCCCGAGCTCGTAACTCTCGAGCGAGCATGGCCCCGCAATTACAACAAGATTGTCTCCTCCAATATCAAATGGCTTGAAATGCCCGTCTTTTGATTCCACTCTGCAAGTACGCATATTGTTTATCACCTTTTTCAAGTTCTCATTCACCTATCTTCACAACCCAATACCCGCCTTTTGCCGCCCCCACACGTTCAATTAAACCCGCTCTTTTCAGGACATCAATGTTTTTCTGAACACCTCGAGGCGTCATGTTGACGCTGTTGGCTATTGCCTTTGCGCTGATTGTTGGATTTTCAATAATCATTTTAATAATTGTTCGTTGAGTATCGTTTTCTACGAACTTATCTACGAACTTATCATTGTTTTCTACGAACTTATCATTGTTTTCTACGAACTTATCATTGTTTTCTACGAACTTATTGTCGCTGATCCCTGTATAAAATGTGACTTTTATTTCACTGCCTGATGCTTCAAACAACGGTTCAGGTTTCCCTGCTTCTTTACAAGCTGTAGTAATGCGTTCAATGCCGCGCCCCCATGTTTCGATAAAGCCTGAGCGGAAAAATGTGTTTGCAATTTTCGGATTATATGGCCAAGACCTGTGTGTTGACATTAAATCTCGAACAGTCCAATTCTCCGGCAGTCGACCATCGTTGTAAATAATAACTCTGTCACGGAATATTTTGATTTGAATAGGGATACCTGTTGTGTAATCGCGATGAACGATTGCGTTCAATATGGCTTCACGCAGCGCGGGGCGTGGAACCGGAAAAGTTTCAATTCGTTGTATGCCCTCATAACTGATAAGCCCCTTGAAGTATTTCAGATATATTGTTTCCATTACTTTATCCGGCATAGAAATCAATGAGCCGTGAATCTCGTCCTGATAAAGTAAATCAGCATCATTCTCAAAATAGCCAACTTTGACATATGCACCAAAAATGAAACGTTCCGGTTTTTCGTGAAACAGAAGGACAGCTGCATGCGTCAGTTGCCCGTCGTTAACAAGCATAAGGCTGTCAAGCAGAGCTTCATCACTCATATCTAGGTCAACCTTTTTCAGACGCTCGCTTGTAAGAGCTTTTTCCCGGAACTTGCGTAATGCAGAGACGTCCAAGTCGGAAAACTCAACTTTTGGGATCGTAATGCCGTCCCAAGTCTTGCCTTGCTTACGCATAATGAAATTCTGAAGCTCCGTTCCGCTTAGTTCTTGAGTAGTACTGCCGGAGCGGAGATAATATTTTCCGCGAAAACTGACAGTTGAACTGCTCGCGCCGACAATGACGGCTACATACTTCTTGTCGTTCTCAGAGCGGAGTTCGACGGAAGGAACTATACCTATTGCGTTGCGAATAATGTTCGGAAGCTCGCCTAAAAGCTCACTAGCGTTATCCACACCGATAATGGCGCCTTTATCATTCCTGCCGATTTCTAGTATACCGCCTTTTGTGTTAGCAAGACCGCAGATGCTTTTCAAAAACTCATCGCGCCATTGCCGTTTCCATTCTAAAGATTGATTCTCCAAGGCCATATCCTATTTATTGGATCTCAATAATCTCATAATCCACTGATCCAATTCCAAGTTCCTCTGCGTGTTCTATATGTATCTTCCAATTTGTTTCCGGGTGAACGGATGTGAAATGGTCGCCTGAGGGGTTCCGGATTTCGCCGAGCATGCTTCCTTGATTCACGGGGGCTTTGTTTACCGCATCGACGCAAGCCATGTCAAGCGCAACGGGGTCAAACGAAGCGAACATACCAATGTCGGGAACTATTGCCGCGTCATTTTCCGAGTGACAATCGCAAAATGGGGATACGTCTATGACAAGGTTAATATGAAAGGACGGCCTGTCTTTCAATACCGCATAGGCGTATTCGGCTATTTTCTTTCCAACAATTTCATTTGCCTCGTCCCAGTCCGCGTGGATTGCGTCGAAGATGCACGCTCCTATGCACCTGCCGCAGCCAACGCATATTTTGTGCTCGATATAAGCTTTTTTATTGCTGTTAAAGTTTATCGCTCCGTGAGCGCAATTATTCGCGCATCGTTTGCAACCTGTACATCTGCTGTCCCGAACGCTTGGCTTACCGGAGTTGTGCATTTCCATCTTTCCGGCTCTAGATCCGGCGCCCATTCCGATATTCTTAATAGCTCCGCCAAATCCGGTGAGCTCATGACCTTTAAAGTGATTAAGGGAAATAATTATATCGGCGTCCATTATTGCCCGTCCGATTTTGGCCTCTTTTACGAATTCGCAATTAATAGGAACGTATGCTTCATCCGTGCCCTTAATCCCGTCGGCGATTATAATATGGCAGCCCAAAGCGAAAGGGTTGTATCCGTTTTCATAGGCGGCGTCCATGTGCTCCAGCGCGTCTTTTCGTCGTCCCGTATAAAGGGTGTTGCAATCCGTTAAAAAGGGCTTTCCGCCTGAATTTTTTACAATATCCACTATTACTTTTGAGTAATTTGGACGCAAATATGCTATATTTCCCGGTTCTCCGAAGTGAAGCTTTATTGCGGTAAATTTCTTATTGAAATCAATTTGTTCAATACCCGCCTTTACGACAAGATTTTCGAGTTTTTGAAGCAAATTCAAGGAAGGAGTTGCTCTTAAGTTTGTGAAATATACTTTTGATTTTTGCATATTATTCATCTCCTCATAATTTTTTCGCGTCGTGACAAGTGTATAATCACTACTGTTAAATTACAATATAATATTTCAGAGGAGTATAACTTTGGAAGGTAAATTTATAAACCGGTTGCTTGACGTTATCCAATACGATATAGTCCCTTTGACTGAAAAGGCTGTGCAATTGGGGAACAAGGTCTTTGGCGCTGCTGTGCTGCTGAAAAAGGACATGTCGCTTGTCCTGTCGGGAACGAACCATGAAGCTTTTTCGCCGCTTTGGCACGGAGAGATATACGTCATAAAGCTTTTTTACGAGATGCAATGTCACCCGGATGCGGGAGATTGTATTTTTGTCTCCACACATCAGCCTTGTTGCATGTGCGCGTCCGCTTTGGCGTGGGCAGGGTTCGGCGAGATATGGCATCTGTTCGAATATGAAAATACCGGCGTGGATTTCAAAATTCCTCATGACCAGAAAATGATACGTGAAATATTCGGATGCGCTGAGCCAAATCCAGAAAATTACTATTTCAAAATGCATTCGATACCAAAAGAGGCGCGAAAATTGAATAATGATGAAATCTTTACAGAGCGTTTCCTATACCTCAAGGAAGTTTATACCCGCCTTTCGGATGTGTATCAGGTTGGACAGAAACGGATGATGCTTAAATGATGGAAATTATGAACTCGGGCGGTTTTCTCATGTGGGCGATAGCCGCCCTGTCGGTCATGGGGTGCGCTGTTGCCTTTGAAAGATTATTGTTTTACTTCTGTAATTCAGTGGCCCCCGAAGCGCTCGAACTGAAAATAGGAGAAGCGCTTTGGAACGGGGACGGGGAGGCCGCAATAGAATTGGTGAAAGGAAGTAATAAATCGTTGCACCGGCTTTACTTTGCGGGTCTCACTCATTGGAATGCGCCGTATGACGCCTTGAAAGAGCTGCTCATGCAGGAGGTTAGGCGGGAAACCTTCCGTTGGGGCAGACACGTCGGGTTGCTGTCAACAATTGCAAGGGTGGCGCCGCTACTAGGATTACTTGGAACGGTGCTTGGAATGGTTGATATGTTTCAGGCTTTACCCGAGGGAGGTTCGATGGTTGCTGTGGCGGGGGGGATATGGAAAGCCCTTTTCACTACAGTCGCCGGTCTGATTGTCGCTATCCCCGCTCTTCTTTTGCATACATGGCTCTGCAGCATCGTTGACGACGAAGAGGAAAAATTATACCGCGCGGCCGAGTTCCTGATACGGGAGAGGATGTTATGAGGGTACGCCCACATTCTACGGATGTCGACATAACTCCGCTCTTGGACGTGATGTTCATGCTGATAATCTTTTTCGTCATAACAACAAGTTTTTCAAGAGGAGAGATTTCGGTGAACCTTCCCGGCGGACAGGGCAACAGGATGGAAGGGGAGATAACAGTTTTGAACGTAGCTGTAGACGGAAAATTATTCATAAATGGAATGGAAGTTGTAAGCGCGGACTTGGCGGATATAGCCCAAGAATCGGAAAAGTCGGGGCGCAAATTTGTCATCGCCGGAGATGAAGCCGCGCCATATGGAGTTATTGCAAACATCCTTGAGTTGTTACGGGCTAAAGGCATATCAACGGCGACTCTTGCGATTGAGGGATATTAAAACAAATGAAGAATAAGTACGTTCGCGGTCTGTTTTGTTTAACTCTCAGCATGCTGTTTCATATTGCGATTTTCATTTTCATTTTTGCAAATATTGCCGTATTTCCCGCGCAAAGCCGTTCAGAATATAAGATTCTTGCGGAAGTAATGATGATGCCCGCAAAGCGCGCGGAGAATCCGGGCGGGCGCAATAATGCGGGCGTCCCGAAAGTTACAGAGGAGAGCGAGGCGAAGATTCAGGAGGAGAAAATAGCAGCTGAACCGGTGACCGTTCCGGAAGCAGCTATTCCTGAAGTAATGAAACCGGCGGCGCCGCCTGTAAAAGTGGAACCGGTTATAAAAGCAGAACCGAAAATAAGCCCCGCAAGAAAACAGCCTGAACCTAAAGCGGCAGCCCGCAAGGCAAACACGCCCAAAAAGGCGGATGTGAAGCAGGAGCGAGTAACTGACAACGCGGCCTCACTCCCTTCAATAGAAAGTAGTATTCCTTCTTCTGTTCCCGGCGTTCCTTCCGTTGCAGGCAACGCGGCAAAGCCTTCGCAAGAGCGGCCTGTTTCTTCGATAGCTGCGGTCGAATCCGTCGTCGTTATCAATAGAGTCAAGCCGACTTATCCGGCAATTTCCCGAAAGAGAAGGGAAGAGGGAAATGTGGTTACGCTTGCAAGCGTCGTGAATGGAAAAGTCGTGAATGTGACCGTAGAGAAAAGCAGCGGAATTAAGGCTTTGGACGCAAGCGCCCTGTCGGCTGTCGGAAAATGGAGTTTTTCCCCGGACACAAATATTGTTGTCAGGATACCTGTCTCGTTTGAATTGAAGGATTGACATGTCGTTTTCCCCTGAATACATTTATTCATTAAGCTGTGAATTGGACAAGATTTTGAAGGCAAAGAATCCGCGTATTTCGAAAATTGAGGGCGGGGATAGCTGGATTGCTCTTTGTATCGGCGCCTCCTGGCTGCTTTTCTCTTGGGGAAGCCGAACAAATGGAGTTTGCATCGCTACTGAGAAAGAGATATCGATACTTAAAAAATCTGCCCCTGCCAGGACTCCGCTTGTTGAGTTCCTGAGAAGCCATATTTTGAGGGGACAACTTACAGGGGCGTCTCAGCTCCAAAACGACAGGATAATCAGAATAGAGGCTAACAGGCTTGTGGGCGCAGGTTTTTTGAAAAATCATTACATTATATTTGAAGCTATGGAGCCCAACGGTAATTTGCTGCTACTGGACGAAAATCACTCAATCATGGAGCTTGCCCGTCATGCCTCGCCGGACGAGAATCGTTACCGCGCGCTCCTCCCCGGTCATATCTATGTGCCTCCGCCACCGTTTGAGGGTTTGGATTTAGCTGAGATTAAATCCCTTGAATTTGAACATGTGCGCGCAATAAAAGGAATAGGCAAACAGCTTGCCGAATTAATCCGTAATCATTGGGGCGAGAAATCCGATTCTGATTGGCTTTCTATCTTGCGTGCGATAAAATGCGCTCCTCAGAATTCTTCTGACTGTTACTATCAGGTAAACGAGAAAGGATACTTGACGCTATCACCGATGATTTTTGATGAGTGCGTCTGTCTTGGCAAGGACGCGCTCGAAGCGTCAAGGTTTTTGATTAGTTGTCTTCTTAAATTAACTCGCAGTAGGCTTTTGTCATCAGGATTCAAGATAATTGACAAAACTGTCCGCAGCAAACAGCGCCATAAAGAAGGAATAGAAACACAAATTAGCCGCGTAGACGCCGCCGACGACTTTAAATTGCGCGGGCAGCTGATTCTTGAACATATCCCGGAAATACAGCCGAGAGCTAAAAAAGTCGTTCTTTCAGCTTGGGATAGTGATGTTGAGATAGAAATAACTCTTGATCCTGAGTTATCAGCGGCAAAAAATGCGGAACGTTATTTTAACAAATATCGCAAAGCTCAGGCAAATGAAAAGAAATTAGACGAACTGTACAGCGAGATAAATTCAATTGATCAATTCATTAATGAGCTTACGGAACAAAAAGAATTGCTCTCGCTTATTGATGATGTTGCAGAACTTGAATACGCCGTCAAGGATATGTCAGATTGGCTTTCACACGGGAAAGCAGGAAAAAATAATGACAACAAGAAGGGTAAGAATAATAAGCTGCCCGCTCACTTGAGATATGAGATGGGCGGCGCATTGATACTTGTTGGACTGAACGCGCGCGGCAACCGCTTTGTTACTTTCAAGCAAGCGGCGTCAAACGATCTTTGGCTGCATGCGCATGACATTCCGGGGTCGCATGTAATAATAAAGGGGAATTCATCCGAAGAAGTAATAGAGTTTGCAGCATCCCTTGCCGCCTACTACAGTAAAGGAAAAAATTCTCTAAAGGTTCAGGTTGACTGCACTCAAAGGAAAAATGTGAGAAGCATACCGGGCAGCGCCATAGCTCATGTAACTTATTCCAATCCTCGCGCGCTCTTTGTTTCGCCGCGTAATAAGTTAATAGGAGGAGTGGTTACTTGATTTCTGTTCCGGATAAAAAGACTCGTGGTACTTTCGGTGTAATTTCAAACTTTTTCAAGGGCAAGGTTGATTTAGGAAAAGAACGACCAATGACCGCAATAATTAAGCTCGCGGTTCCATCGATAGGACTCTTTGTTTTCAATAGCTTGCTTCACTTGGTGGATACGATTTTCGTCTCGTGGCTTGGCGAGATACAGATGGCGGCTATGTCGTTCACAGCCCCTGTTAACCTTTGCGTTTTCGCGCTTCTTGAATGTGTGGGCAGCGGAGCTGTTGCGCTTATGGGGCAAAACCTTGGCAGGAACGATTTGGACTCTGCAAGGAAAATATCTCATAATGCTTTGGCTTTACTATATTTTGTATTTTTCTTTGCTTCTCCCCTCGCTTTACCTCCCGTTTCAAACTACGTGTTTTCCGCAATAGGAGCGGGAGAAAATAAAACGATTCTTTCACTCTGCTGGAAATATAATATGTGGATGCCATTATTGATTCCGTTCATGGGGTACACTTTTATTGGCAACTCGGTATTTCGCGTGCAGGGAGATACGTTTACGCCGTTCAAGGCAATAGCGCTTGCAAATACTATTAACCTTGTTCTTGACCCTGTTTTTATTTTTTACTTTGGCTGGGGGATTTCAGGCGCCGCCATTGCTACTGTAATATCCCGTATTGGTTCTTCACTATATTTACTCAAGAAAATGCGCAAAGATAGCCGCATAATAGTGAGCCCAATTTTGAAGCTATCAAAAGAACTCACATTTTACTGGAAGAAAATATTATGGATTGGGTTACCGGTAGCTTTTTCCACTGCAAGCATTGCACTGGGAATGGGAAGCGTCAATAAAATACTTTCATTGTTCGGTCATCGAATGGTCGCGTCGTGGATGTTGGGGCTCAGGGTTGAGGAACTGGCGTTTAATTTTATTATGGGAATAAATGTGTCCTTCATACCCTACGTGGCCTTTAATTATGGAAAGCGCGACTATGAACGCATCAGAGACGGATTTAAAGCCGCTTATTTACTGGGTTTTATACTAATGTCTTCTATGAGCGTAATTATATACGTTTATCCTCATATATTTCTCGGGTTATTTATGCCGCCGCCGGAAATAGAAGAAATGGCTACAAGGGCGATAAGAGCATCTATTCCGGCTTTTCCGTTCGTAATTTTCCTTGTTTTGTCAACGGGCTTTTTTGTCGGAACCGGCAATTCAATATGCGGAACCATTTCTCAAGTGTTCCGTTCGATTATTTTCAGAGTGTCCGCCGCATGGCTTTTTGCAAAATATCTTGATATAGTTTACATTTGGTGGTTTCAATCGACAGCAGCCTTAGGCGGAAGCATAGTAGCCGCGCTATTTTTTGTTTACATAATGAAGAAAATCAAAACGAATTTTAATTTTAGTTAGGAGTGAGGAGTTAGTAGCGAGGAGTTGAAAAACAATTAGTAAAGTAGGAGTTGAATTGGATAATGGACACAAGAAGGATAGCGGAAGAAACCTAACTTCTAACTTCTAACTTCTAACTCCTAACTAATTATTAATCCCATACTCCTCCAAAAGCTTTTCATACCTATCCTGAACGCTTACGGGTTTGGGGTCGTCTTCCACATATCGCACAACATATTTGGGAGCAGCCGGAACAACAGGGTTTGGCTTTGGCGGCGGGGGCGCGCTTTGTTTTTGCGCGGCGGCTATTGCAGCAGCTTCATTGGCTTGCGCTATTAATGTTAGTTCAAGAGCTTCTTCCAATTCCCTCAAGAGGTCGTCATCCTGAGCAATTGTTATTAGAACAGGGGCTCTTGAATCTGAAACGGAGCCTGTCCCTCCATGTACCGGACACTTTGTTGTCGGCGCGCTCCCTCTTTTTAGGTACAGCGGTACTGTCGGGCAACCGGAAGTAGCAAGAAAACCGCTTTGTCTGCAGATTCCAGCTAATGATACGTTCATTTCGGCAGTAGGTACGTCGAATTTTGATTTTAATCCTAAAGTGGAAATTGCGTACGTAATGAATTCTTTCCATGGCGGAGCTGCTATAGTTCCGCCTGTGACTCCCTTGCCCAGGGTTTTGTTGTCGTCTTTCCCTGTATAAACAGAAGCCACTAACCCCGGAACTCCTCCAATGAACCATGCATCAATGAAGTCGTTGGTAGTGCCTGTTTTTCCGAATACTTGAGTGTTGGGGATTTTTGCTCTTGTGCCTGTCCCCGCAGTTATAACGTCAAAAAGCATGGATAGAATCGTCCATGATGTTTCAGGGGAAATTGCCTGTATTATTTTCGGTTCGTTTACTTCTAAAATATCCCCTTTCCATGAACGAATCTCTCGAATGAACACTGGTTTTTCAGCTCTTTTTCCGGAATTTGCGAAGACTGAAAACGCAAAAGCCATTTCAAGCGGAGTTAAGCTTGCTGAGCCAAGCGCTAAAGACATATCGTCAGGAAGATACGGAGTAGTTATTCCTGCTTTTTTAGCGAAGTTAATGACAGGTTTGGCGCCAATATGAGCTATGCAGCGTATGGGTACAGTATTAAGCGACTTCGTAAGGGCATAAAGCATAGTCACCTCTCCATGATATTTCCCGTCATAGTTTGTTGGTAACCATTCCTTTTTGCCCCTGCCTCCTGACCCGAATTTTAGCTTCCCGTCTATGAAATGGTCGGAAGGGCGCAGCCCTGTCTCAATGGCTGCGCCGTAGATAAAAGGCTTAAAACTTGATCCCGGCTGTCTATAAGCTTGAGTTGCCCTGTTGAATTTGCTTTCGTTAAAATCTTTTCCTCCTACAAGGGCTAGCACTTCGCATGACCCCGGCTGAATTGCAGCGAGAGCTCCCTGATTTTCCATTTTTGTAATAATCTCTTGAGCTTTATCCTGCAGTCTTATGTCAACTGTTGTGTAAATTTCCAGCCCGCCGCCGTATACTTTTTCCGTTCCGTACTTAGGAAGCAATTCGTTGAACAGCACCCATGATACAAAATACGGCGCGCGATTATACTCTTCGACTATATTTGGAATATGTTTAAATACAAGTTCCTCATATTTTGCTTCTTTTGCTACTAAACTGCTTATCCATCCGAGAGATTTCATTCTGTCAAGAACATATGACTGTCGAGTTTTTGAGGTCGTTATGTCCGTCATTGGATTGTATTTGTTAGGCGCCGGAATAAGGCCGACCAATACTGCCGACTCAGCTACACTTAATTCGGACGCCGGTTTTCCGAAATAAGTACGCGAAGCTGTGTCCACTCCCCATGCTCCGCGCCCAAAATAAATCGTATTCATGTACATTTCTAAAATTTCATCTTTAGAATAAATCTCCTCTATCCTGAAAGAAATCAAGATTTCCTTTATTTTTCGGGTTAGAGTTCTTTCTTGAGAAAGGAATAAATTTCGTGCAAGTTGCTGTGTTATGGTGCTTCCGCCTTGGATAGTCCCTGTCCCATACAGTTTTTGCTGTATATCAGCCCATAATGCTCTCGCGATTCCCTGAATACTTATTCCGTTATGGGAGTAAAAATCCGCGTCTTCAGCTGCCAATGCAGCCTTGATCATCCACGGAGATATTTCTTTGAGCTCCACCAAATTACGGTTTTCAGTAAAAAGTTTCGCAATTACTTCATTATTTCTATCATATACTATGCTTGGAATATTTATATTGTATGATTTAATTTCCTCGAGAGAAGGAATATCTTCCGCTGCTTTCACTATACTCATGGATATAAAAATAGAACACGAAACAACAATTGATGTTATTACCAAAAACATCAATTTAAGTATAAAAAAGGTAAAATATCGCAATATCGAAAATAATGCTCCAATTATACTTACATTAGTTGAATCATTATTCTCGTTATCTTTTTTAGAATCTATGCTTCCTTTTCTATTTTGGGCTTCCATTTCTCTGCCCCCTGGTATTTTGTCCCGTACTCTTTTTTCATCATTTACAGCGAAATCTACCAAAAAACAACTTTACAACTATGTCATTTTATTTTTCGGTTTCTATTCTTATAATTTTAATCATAAATTCCGTAGTCCTTTAAAAGCTGTTGATATTTTTCTTCAATAGTTTCAGGTGAATCAATCGGGACGCGGTTCACTGCAGGAGGCGTCCGTCCGGTTTCATTGCCTGTATTTTGATTGACAGGCGGTTTAGGTTGCTGCGGTAATTCGTATGTGTTCTTATACCAATACTCGTCCGACTGCTGCTCATATTCAGTTAATTGCTCTATTTGTTGTTCATATTCACTGAAAATATCAGCGTCTTGATCAATTCGTATTAAGACGGGAGCATTATCATCAGTAATGCCTCCATTCCCTCCGTGGGTTGGGCATGTCGATGTCGGAGCTGTGCCCTCTTCAAGATAAAGTGAGACCGCAGGGCATTCCGAAGTGCTTAAAAAGCCTGTAGTTCTGCAAATGGACACTCTTTTTACGTCTACACTTGGCGATGGGACGCCAAAGTTCGGTTTTAGGCCAAGCGTTGAATGAGCATATTCCATGAAATCCTTCCACGGCGGCGCCGCGACAACTCCCCCCGTCATACCTTTTCCAAGGGGTTTATTATCATCATTTCCGGCGAAAATAGAAGCGACAAGTCCCGGTACTCCGCCAATAAACCATGCATCAATAAAATCATTGGTCGTTCCTGTTTTTCCAAATACTTGAGTTTTTGGTATCGCTGCCCTTGTTCCTGTCCCTGCTGTTATCACGTCAAAAAGCATTGATAGAATTGTCCATGATGTCTCCGCTCTTATTGCTTGAATGGAAGCAGGCTCATTCTTTTCTAATGTTTCACCCGTCCATGACCGTATTTCACGTATAAATACGGGTTTTTCCGGTCGTTTTCCTTCATTCGCAAAGACAGAAAACGCGAACGCCATTTCAAGCGGCGTCAGGCTGGCTGAACCAAGCGCTACTGATAAATTAGGCTGCAGGTATTGTGTAGTTATTCCTGACTGTCTCGCGAACTCAATTACAGGGGATATTCCTATATGAGCGGAACAGCGGACAGGAACGGTATTGAGCGATTTTGTAAGCGCGTAGAGCATCGTAACCTCTCCATGGAATTTTCCGTCGTAATTGCCTGGTGTCCATGTTTTAGTCTTGCCTACATTGAAGATTAATTTATCATCAATGAAATGATCTGAAGGTCTAATTCCTTTCTCAATTGCAGCGCCATAGATGAACGGTTTAAAGCTTGAACCCGGCTGCCTGTATGCTTGAGTAGCCCTGTTAAATTTACTTTCGTTGAAGTCTTTACCTCCAACAAGCGTTAAGACTTCTCCAGTGCCAGGCTCTATAGCGACAATTGCCCCTTGGGTTTTCATATCTGCTACAACTGCCTGAGCTTTATCTTGAAGCCTTATATCAAGCGTCGTGAAAACTTCCATTCCTCCGCCATAAACTTTATCAGTTCCATATTTTGGAAGAAGGTCATTAAAAAGTATGTGAGAAACAAAGTATGGCGCTCGGTTATATTCCTCGACTTTGTTTGGGGTATGTTTAAATACGAGTTCTTCTTTCTTTGCCCTTTCAACTTGAGATTCATCCAACCATCCAAGTGTTTTCATACGCTCAAGCACGTATGACTGCCGGCTCTTCGCCCGTGATAAATTTGCTTCGGGGTTATACCTGTTTGGAGCGGGAATGAGCCCCGCTAAAATTGTAGATTCCGCCACGCTCAATTCCGAAGCTGATTTTCCAAAGTACGTATATGCCGCGGTATCTATTCCCCATGCCCCGCGTCCAAAGTAAATTGTATTTAAGTACATCTCAAGGATTTTATCCTTTGAGTAAATATCTTCAAGCCTGAAAGAAATCAGCATCTCTTTAATTTTTCTCGTAAGCGTTACTTCCTGAGATAAGTACAAGCTTCTTGAAAGTTGCTGAGTAATTGTGCTTCCGCCCTGCATGCTTCCAGTCCCCAACAATTTATGCTGTATATCGAACCACAACGCTCTGGCTATTCCCCAAATACTTATGCCGCTGTGCGAGTAAAAATCAGAGTCTTCAGCAGCTAATACGGCTTTGACCATCCATGGAGATATGTTTTTCAGTTCAACCGGGTTGCGGTTTTCAGTGAATAATTTTGCTATGACCTCATTATTCCTGTCGTATATTACGCTAGGGACGTTTATCCTGTGCGTCTTTAGCTGGGAGTTTGTGGGCAGCTCGTCTGCGATTTGCACTACAAAAATTGTTCCAGCAACAACAACGCCCGCTATAGCTAAAAGGACAAACGTTATGAACGAAAGAAAAATAATTTTTAAAGTTGAGCTTTCCTTTTTTTTATACTTTTTGTTACCGCTTTTTTTTGAATAATTATTCGTGTTGTTTGCCATAAAGGTCTCCCTTGCTGAATATAAATACTTCTATGATGTATAGATATTATATAGTCATAATGAAAAAAGTAAATGCGTTACGCCCGACTGCGTGGAAACGTCTTGCCTGAATGGACGGATAGGGATATATACAATATTGGAAGAAAATCTCACAAAATTATAGAAAAATTCTTCCATGAATGTATTATAATTAACAATGAATTTATAAATGGTGGGATAAGAAAGAGGTGGGGATAGAGAAATGTATCGTTCACATGTGCTAATATGCAACGGAACAGGATGCCATTCCGGAGGAGCTACTGAAACGACTGAAGCAATAAAGAAAGAAATTGAAAAACTTTCTCTTGCTAATGAAGTTGCTGTTGTCCCAACGGGATGTCATGGAATGTGCGAAATGGGGCCAATTATCGTTGTGTACCCTGAAGGTACGTTCTATTGCAGAGTTAACCCTGAGGATGGTGTGGAAATAGTTCGCGAGCATCTCGCTAAAGGAAGAACCGTTGAACGTCTCATGTTCAGAGAATCTGAGAGAATTAGTGTAGCTTCATACAAAGAGCTTCCGTTTTACAGCAAACAGAAAAGAATTGCTCTTAAAAACTGCGGCTATATTAACCCCGACAGTATTGAGGAATACATAGGGCATAGCGGGTACGAAGCGTTAGGAAAGTGTCTTACCTCATTGACTCAAGAGCAGGTAATTGAAGAGTTAAAAAAATCCGGACTCCGCGGTAGAGGCGGCGGCGGATTCCCTACCGGACTTAAATGGAGTTTCTGCGCTAAATCTCCTGGTCCGAAAAAGTATGTTATTTGTAACGCGGATGAAGGAGACCCGGGCGCATTCATGGATAGATCAATACTTGAAGGCGACCCGCATTCAATTATTGAAGGCATGGCTATCGGAGCTTATGCTATTGGCGCGGATGAGGCGTATATTTACTGCCGCGCTGAGTATCCTCTTGCGATAGAAAGGCTCAAGACCGCAATAGCTCAAGCTGAAGAATATGGTTTGCTAGGAGAAAAAATCTTCGGGACTGATTTTTCATTTGAGATTCATATAAAGGAAGGCGCGGGAGCTTTCGTTTGCGGTGAGGAGACAGCGCTGATGGGTTCCATAGAAGGGAAGCGCGGGATGCCCCGCCCAAGGCCTCCGTTCCCGGCAGTTTCCGGCCTTTGGGGTAAACCCACAAATATAAATAATGTAGAAACTTGGGCTAACGTTCCGCAGATAATCCTTAACGGAGGAGAATGGTACGCCTCTATGGGGACTGCGGAATCAAAAGGAACGAAAGTTTTTGCTCTAACCGGCAAGGTCAAACATACCGGACTCGTGGAAGTTCCGATGGGCGTCACTTTGCGCGAAATAATCATGGAGATTGGCGGCGGAATTCTCAACGATAAGAAGTTTAAAGCTGTTCAGATTGGAGGCCCTTCAGGAGGTTGTTTAACAGAGGATCATCTCGATACGCCCGTTAGCTATGAGGACCTTACAAGGCTTGGCGCCATAATGGGTTCCGGCGGCCTTGTCGTTATGGACGAAGAAAACTGCATGATAGACGTCGCCAAATTCTTCCTTGAGTTTACTCAGCGGGAATCATGCGGAAAATGTTCTCCATGCCGTGAAGGAACCAAACAGATGCTTATTATGCTTGACGAGATAACAAAAGGAAATGGGAAGATTGAAGACATAAAGAAGCTTGAGGAACTTGCTCTAATGGTCAAAAATATGTCGCTTTGCGGCCTTGGTCAGACCGCTCCCAACCCGTTGCTGACGACGCTGAAATACTTCCGCCATGAATATGAGGCTCATATAATTGAAAAACGTTGTCCGGCTCATGTCTGCTCGGGTCTGATTACCTTTACTATTCATGCGGATAAATGCAAACGCTGCGGCCTTTGTACTAAAAACTGCCCGGCGAAATGTATATCGGGCGATAAAAACACGGCATATGTTATCGACAACGAGCGGTGTGTAAAGTGCGGAACGTGCATTGATAAATGCCCGTTCAAGGCTATTACGAAAGAATAGGGGTGGAGAAGATGATAAAACTCCATTTTGATGGAAAAGAATGTACCGGAACTAAAGGACAAACCATCCTTGAAGTAGCTTTAGCTAATGGAATAACTACTATTCCTACGTTATGCTGGCTTGAAGGACTTCACCCTGAAGGCGCTTGCCGTATGTGCGTTGTGGAGGTTGAAGGAAGCCCAAAAATGCTTACTGCTTGCACATCGCCCGCTGAAGATGGTATGAAGATACTCACGCGGACCGACAAACTTAAAGAATACCGCAAACAGATACTTGAACTGCTTTTTGCCGGACGCAATCATTTTTGCATGTATTGTTCAGCGAGCGGCGATTGCGAGCTTCAGGCTCTTGCAATAGAGCATGGAATGGACTCAGTGCGCTACCCGTACTTGTTCCCGAATATAGAGAATGATACGACTTCGAGTGACTTTATGGTTGACAGAAACCGTTGCGTCCTATGTGATCGTTGCATTCGTACATGTCAGGAAATAGTTGGCGCCTGCTCTCTTGGACTTGAGAAACGTGGATGGGTTACCAATGTCATCTCTGATCTTGGAGAGAAATTTGGAAACAGCTCGACTTGTGTTTCCTGCGGCGCCTGCGCGCAAGCTTGCCCGACGGGAACAATAACAATAAGAGAACAGGCATATCGCGGTCGGCGTAAAGATTGCGACAAAGCAGTGGAGGCCACATGTCCGCTTTGCGCGATGGGGTGCAAAATCAATGTGCACGTTCGCAGAAATTCGCTGGTTCGGATTGATGGAGTTACGGGTTCCAAATACGCCGATGGAGGGCAGCTTTGCCGCAAAGGAAGAATAGAATTGCTTAGAGCTTCGGAAGGCCCTCGTCTTACCACTCCAATGATACGTTCCGGCGCCGGATTCCGTGAAGCTTCTTGGGACGAGGTTTTAGACCTGATAACCGAAAAGATTAATAAGGCTGACAAATCAAAATCTGGCGCTGTGGCATCGTTGATGACGCCCATTGATGAGCTCAAATATTTTGCCGGATTTTTCGGCGCATTGGGAATAAAGACCGATTGCCGCGAGGGAAGAGTTCCGCCCGAAGCCAAATACGTAAAGGAAAGCCATGTTCGTTCAGCTGATGATTCAATTAATGATCGTGAGAATGAAGTCAATAGGATGCGTTCGATTCTTGCGGCGAGCCCGTGGTTGGGAGTTGGTAGCGAGCCGTCTGAAAAGGAACCGGTTGGAAAAGGTATGTTAAGCCTTGATTTTCTTTTCTTCCGTACGACGGGGCTAGTCGAGCCATGCGTTGATGTTCTGGACGCACTTGACCACTCGAAATTTTCAGTAGTTCAAACCCCGTATATTTCTCACCCGATGGCGTACCTTGCGGATGTGCTTATTCCTGCCGCCGCGTGGTTTGAGCTTGCGGGGATTTGCGAGCCTGCGGTATCGATAAAAGAAATGTGTGAAGTTTTAGAGTCGCTTGCTGTGCGGCTTGCGATAAAGATAAAGGAGGTGTAAGACGGGATGTCTGACAAACCAAAAGTTGCGACAGTATGGCTTGAGTCCTGTGCAGGATGTCATATGTCTTTTCTTGACATTGATGAGAGAATTGTAAATCTGCTTTCTCAGGTTGAGTTGACAGCCAGCCCTGTAACGGACATAAAAGATATTCCCGAGGTTACGCTCGGCATAATTGACGGCGGAATAGGGAACGAAGAAGAACTGCACATTGCGCAGGAATTACGGAAAAAATGTAAAATTCTTATGGTTATGGGCGATTGCGCGGTATTCGGCGGAATAAATACCATGAGAAACTCTCTTACACCGGAACAGGTATTGAAGGGCGCTTATGCGGACGGAGCAACTCCTACTACGGTAAACCCATCAGGAAAGCTTCCCGGGGAGGATATTCCGAAATTACTTCCTCAGGCAAATGCTGTTGACAGGTACGTTAATGTTGATGTGTATGTACCGGGATGCCCGCCGGATGCTGACGCTATATACTATGCCCTGAGCGAGATCCTTGCGGGGCGTATCCCCGTCAAAATACCGGCTGATATGACGCGGTACGACTAAGCGAAGGGAAGAGGAAATTATTATGGAAAATAATGGAAAAACAATAGTAGTTAATCCGGTTTCCCGAGTTGAGGGACATGGCAAAATAACAGTTCATCTTAACGATGAGAATGCCGTGGATAGTGTACAGTTCCATGTCACGCAGTTCAGGGGCTTTGAGGTGTTTACGCGCGGACGCGATTTTCGCGAGATGCCGGTCGTTATGCCAAGAATTTGCGGAATTTGCCCGGTAAGCCATCATTTGGCTTCCGCTAAGGCATGCGACGAAATTATCGGAGCTGATCTTACCCCCGCAGCCTATAAATTGCGCGAAGTCATGCATTATGCTCAGTATGTGCAGTCGCACGCTTTATCCTTCTTCCATCTGTCAAGCCCCGACCTTCTTTTTGGGTTTGACGCAGACCCTGCGATACGCAACGTAGCCGGCCTGGTAGAAAAAGACCCCGCGCTTGCGGTGCTTGGCGTCACATTGCGCAAATATGGACAGGAGATAATAAAGACATTAGGAGACAAAAAGGTACATCCGTGGCATAGCATTCCGGGCGGGGTATCAAAATGCCTTACGAAGAAAGAATGCGATGATTATCTTAAGGAAATTCCAAGCGTTATTGAAGGCATAGAGAAGGCAATCGGGATAGCAAGAGATTATCTTGAGAAGAATCAAGAGCTTGCAAAAATGTATGCTACCGTTGAGACGGGGTATTTGGGGCTTGTCAAGAAAACTTACAGCTATGAAGAAGACAGTGAAAAAGGAGTTCTTGAGCTCTATGACGGGATACTTCGGCTCCGGGGCGCGAATGGTCGCGTAATTGACGAATTTGAACCTTTCGAATACGCGGATAAAATAGGCGAACACGTAGAACCTTGGAGTTATTTGAAGTTCCCGTTCTATCGCGCGTTTGGCTACCCGCAGGGCGCGTATCGAGTGGGGCCTCTTGCCCGTATTAATGCGTGCGACTTGATCTCAACGCCTAAAGCGGATGAAGAGTTGAGAAGGCTTCGTGAAGCAGGAAAAGATTCAAATGGAATGGTGCATTACACGCTTTATTATCACTATGCGCGCCTTATTGAAGCTCTATATGCTGCGGAGAGGCTTGGAGAACTCTTTGAGGACAGAGACGTGTGTTCAAACGATCTTCATTGTCCGCAGGGCAACGAGCTTAACCCGGAAGGGGTAGGAATTGTGGAAGCTCCCCGCGGAACTCTCATCCATCATTACAAAGTCGATGAAAGAGGCGCTATTACAGCTGCCAACCTTATAGTTGCCACAGGGCATAATAATATTGCCATAAATCGCGGAGTGGAGCAGGTAGCGCGCGAGTTCATAACTGACGGCGCGAATGTAAAAGAAGGAGTCCTCAACAGGATGGAACATGTCATCAGATGTTACGACCCATGTTTGTCCTGTTCGACCCATGCTTTGGGTAAAATGCCGCTTGAGCTTGAAATATTGAGCCCGGAGCGTGAGGTACTTAAAACTATCGTTCAGGAGTAATTTTTATAGATAACATTCAACAAATAATAAAAAATCTCCCGAACCGTCCCGGCGTGTATCTTATGCGGGACAGTTCGGGAGCTGTCATCTATATTGGGAAAGCCAAATCGCTTAAAAAACGTGTCTCATCTTATTTCAGGCATGATTTTGCCAATCCGCGATTACGCAAGCTAGTTGAGCAAATAGCGGACATATCGGTGATTCGCGCGGAGACCGAGGCTGAGGCGCTTGTTGTCGAAGCAAAGCTCATAAAAAGGTACTCCCCGTTCTTTAACGTTGACCTCAAGATGATGGATAAATATCCTTATATATATATAACAGCAGAAACATTCCCAAGGATTATCGTAACGAGAAAAACTCCCAAAGATAATTCAAAGGACATCTGTTTTGGACCTTGGGTCAGCGCGGGAAATGTTCGCGCGCTTCTGAGGCTTGTCGAAAGATATTTCCCTCTTCGCAGCTGCAAGGCGGATATACCTGTTGGAGGAAACCGCAAACGCCCGTGCATAGAACATTCTCTTGGTCATTGCTTGGCGCCGTGCGTTGGGTATTGCACGCAAAAAGAATATCAGGACAGAGCCGACGATGTCGTATTGCTTTTGCAGGGCAGGTCGGCCGACCTCGTTGAGCGCTTGCGCCGACGCATGGACTCCGCTGCCAAAAAGATGGATTTTGAGGAAGCGGCGCGGCACCGCGACGCCATTCGCGCAATATGGAAGCTGAGCAGGCAAAGGGTAAATACTGCTTTGCAAAAGGAACTCGACGCCGAACAGTTTGACGTGCTGACAAAGCTTCAGGAAACGCTAAATCTAAGCGTATTGCCGTGGAGGATTGACGCCTTTGACATATCTCACTCTTCGGGCAAAGACACTTATGGTTGCTGCGTGGTATTCGAACAGGGGATGCCGAATCCGTCCTTGTACCGCCGTTTTAAGATTAAAACAGTCGAGGGAATAAACGATTTCGCCTCAATTCAGGAAACCGTGGAACGGCGTTACAATCATGTGATAAAGGGAGAGGAGCCGTTGCCTCAATTGGCATTGATCGACGGCGGCCCCGTTCAGCTTGAGTTTGCGCTGCGCGCACTTGATGAACTAAATCTCGCGCTTCCCGTCGTAGCTTTGGCAAAAGAAGAGGAGCTAATTTACATCCCTGCGCCTGAAAAAGGAAAAATTGCTGTTAATAACATTCCGCTAAGGCTGAAAAATGATGATAAGGCGTTGAAATTGCTGCAAAGGATAAGAGATGAAGTTCACAGGTACGCCGTAACGACCCATCGAAACGCAAGCGCCGTCAGATTTAAGAGGACAGCGCTCGAGGAAATCCCAGGAATAGGAAAACGCAAAGCGGCGCAATTGCTAGGAACTTTCGGCAGCGTCCAGCGAATTTCTGTTTTGGCGCCGGAAGAACTGACAAAAGTTCCCGGTATTGGCATTTCGTTAGCAAAGCAGATTATTGATTATTTGAACTCTTTGAGAATAAAGTGAGGAGTTAGGAGTTAAAGGCATAAGATAAAATCACTATCAAATTTAAACGGTGTTGTTATTCGATTGTGATAAAATCTCAAATGATGAAATATCATTAGATGTGAAACTGGCTATAGCGTGCTCGAAGCCGTAAGGAGGACATAATGAATTTCGCAAAAATGAAGGCGAAGTTGCCGATAGGCATCCAGACGTTCGATATAATTCGGAGTGAAGGATACCTTTATGTTGATAAAACGAAATATCTGATAGATCTCATTGATAGTGGCAGGGTTTATTTCCTTTCCAGACCCAGAAGATTCGGAAAATCTCTCACTATATCCACATTCGACGCCATCTTCTCAGGAAAGCGCGAACTCTTCGAAGGGCTGTACGCTTCGGAATTTTTTGAAAGGCCGGAATACAAAACGCACCCGGTTGTAAGGTTGGACATGAGTAATCTTACTACAGACATGGGGTCGGACAATCTGCGTTCTTCAATTCTCAATCAAGTCATGGAAAACGCCGACCGGCTTCATGTGAATATCGAAACAACACTACCCGGCGATGCTCTCTCCAATTTGCTGAGCCGCGCGGCGCAGAAATACAACGCTACTACCGCTGTCCTCATTGACGAGTACGACAAACCCATCCTCGACAGTATTCATGACATAGAAAAAGCTGAGGCCGTCCGCGATATACTGAGAAACTTTTATGCCCGCATAAAAGCTGCCGACAGGCACTTATGTTTTGTCTTCATAACCGGAATCAGTAAATTTTCGAAAGTAGGAGTTTTTTCCGCGATGAACAACCTTACTGATATCTCCATGAACGACAAGTATGCGGCAATGCTGGGCTACACGGAAAGTGAACTCTTGAGCTGTTTTGACGCCCATATCGGCGATACGGCAGCCGACATGAGCAAATCAAAAGAGTGTCTTTGCGCCGAGATACGAGAGCACTACGACGGTTTTTCGTTCGACGGCAAGACAAGGCTTTACAATCCTTTTTCTGTATTGAACTTTTTCAATGACCCGACGTTCAATAACTATTGGTTTGCGTCCGGAACGCCATCAGTGCTGGTCGAGTACGCTAAACGACACGATCTGGAAACAGAGAACTTCCGGGGCTTAGAAGTGTCCAAAGACTTTACGTCAGTGGCTGAGATTGAGCGAGCGTCACCGGAAAGTTTCCTATTTCAAAGCGGTTATCTTACAGTAAGGGAACGCAAAGGCAGAAATTTGATTTTGGATTACCCGAACAACGAAGTGCTTTCCTCAGTAGCTGACCTCTTTTTATATGGAAAATATAAAATCGCAGGCATTAGCGCTACGCAGAACAACTTGGAAAGAGCGCTTGGCAACGGGCAACCCGAAGAGTTGATAAAAATCTACAATTCATTGCTCGCTAACTTACCTTATGACATTTATGAACGCGAAGAACGAAAGTATAATGCAATGAAGGAGAAGAAAGATGATTACGCGCCGCCTCCTTACGCGGAGAGCTTTTATCACGCGCTTTTGTTCACACTGCTTTGGTCGTCGCGCGTAAATACGACGGCGGAAAATCACAGCTATTGGGGCCGAAGCGACATAGAGGCCGAGAAGAACGGTCATCGCTATGTTGTGGAGTTGAAGGTCGCCGATGGAAAAGACGCGGCGAAGAGCGCAGCAGCGGACGCCATGAAGCAGATTCACGAAAAAGGCTACGCGGACAAGTACGCGCAGGAGAGTGTAACACTAATTGCTATAGCTGTTGATAGGGAGAGACGCCGAGTCGCGGAATTTATTATAGTTAGGAGTTAGGAGTGAGAAGTTAGTTGACTCATCCATAAACGAAGCCCACGTCTTATTTTCTATTACCGAGACTATTGCTTGGCGGGTATTTTTCTAAGTAAACAAAAGTCAGTCCGTCCGCGACTTTTTGTTCCTTATACTTCGCATATCCAAGGCGTTCATAAAGCTGAATGTTCCTTACGCTTTTGTCGCTTGTGAACAATTCATATCTTGCAACTGCACATTCGCGTTCAATCGCTAACATCAACTCTGTTCCGACGCCCTGCCCCTGTTTTTCTGGAAGCACTATCAATTTCCCGATATAAGCGGTGTTATTGTCCAAATATGCCCTTACAGAACCTACAATATTTCCTTCTTCGTCCACAGCTTTCAAGAATACTCCTTTTTCATATTCCTGCTTTACTTCACCAATGGTTTGCTTCAATGGAGGTATTGAATAATCGTTGAGGAGTTTGGCTTCACTCTGGTATGCCAGATATTGCAATTGAAGTATTTGTTGTAAGTCTGCGCTTTGCGCTTCAGTAATCATCATTTTCATATTCTTATTTACATTCTCAAAAACGGCGAAGTTGTATTCTATCTCACGAAAGAAATTTGTCTCGGAAGTGTCTACAAGCTTCCAATTTGGCATGGCGTCTAAATTCGGGAAAAATTTGTCTGCTTTTTGGGGAGAATTAGTCTTGATTTTAGTTACATAGGCAGTGGAACAATATGGCAAAAATTGTTCATATATTGATTGTCCGCCAATAATAAAGACATCTTCTGCGCAGCACATATTTGAAATGTAAATTATGTCCTTTAATGAATTACATACGAGAGCTCCCCGAATTCTTAAATTAGTATCCTTTGACATTACAATATTGACGCGGTCTTTGAGCGGTTTTAAGCCGGGCAACGATTTGTAAGTACTATTCCCCATAATAACAACTTTACCCAAGGTTTTTTGTTTAAAGTAAGCCATATCCTCCGGGATTTTTGATAAAAGTTCCCCGTCACATCCAATTCCCCATTCTTCGTTGACTGCAACTATCAGATTCAATTTTCATTACCATCCATATATACTAAATCGCAACGGGAATTCTTTTTTCTATGTCGTTATATTTATAGTCGGTTAGCTTAAAGCTGTCAACGCCGAAATGATAGAAGTTGTCGATAGTTTCGTCGATATGAAAACGAGGCGCGGGGTACTGCGGATTCTCCAGTATTGATTCTATAATTGGAACGTGCCTGTCGTATATATGCGCGTCAGCGATAACATGCACCAGTTCACCCGCTTGCAAATTGCTGACTTGAGCAAACATATGAACTAATACCGCGTATTGGCATACATTCCAATTATTCGCCACCAGCATGTCTTGAGAACGCTGATTCAGCACTACATTCAGGCAGTTGTTTATAACGTTAAAAGTAAGGCTGTATGCACAGGGATACAAGTTCATTTCATGCAGGTCATTGTGGTTATAAATATTCGTAATAATTCTCCTGCTGTATGGGTTGTTCTTAAGATCGAAAATGACTCGGTCTACCTGATCGTACCAACCTTCGTGGTATTGATGCTTTATTGCCAGTTGATATCCATACGCCTTCCCGATTGAACCGCTGCTGTCAGCCCAAGAATCCCAGATATGGCTATTTAAGTCTTTTATATTATTTGACTTTGTTTTCCAAATCCATAACAGCTCGTCTATCAAAGATTTGAACGCTGTCTTTCTGAGTGTTAATATTGGAAACTCGCTGGAAATATCGTATCTGTTGACAATGCAGAAACTCTTGAACGTATAGGCAGGAGTTCCGTCTTCCCAATGGGCGCGCACGATTTGATCTTTATCGCTAAAACCTTCAGACAAAATTTGTTTACAGTTGCTAATGAAAATTCCATCAGCCTTGCTCATGCTGTCCTTCCTTTCTGATTTCTTCTTTACTTTTTAAACTCCTGAATTTTTTCAGCATTAACCTCAACACGTCGGGCGCCAGTTTCGCAAAACTATTCTCCCAAGCGTAGACGGCAACTTGAGTTCTGTCTTGTAATTCTAGTTTTCTGAGGAGATGGCTTGTATGGTTTCTTACGGTACGCTCTGTAATGTACATTATTTTTGCTATTTCCAGATTCTCGTATCCTTGCGCTATTAAGTACAATATATCCAGTTCACGTGCTGAAAGTTGTTTTAGTTTAATGATTTCTGTTTGATCTTCAAAAGATAAGGCGGGGTCAACGTATCTCTTTTTCAGAGCAACGCATCTAATTGCAGACAAAAGCTCCATCCTGCCGGATGTCGCCAGCACAATACCGTTTATTCCTCTTGCCAACATTAAAGAACAAAATATGTTGTTCGGTATAGTTTCAATTATTATCTGCGTGTCGCGCCGTATATCCTTGATACTTAGCGCTTCAAGAGCCAAAAAGAAATGACGGCCCGGCATTATCAGTATTTCCGGTTTACTTGTTCTCAAATGCGTTAAGACATCTTCCTGTCTTCCGATGCTGCCGACTATTTCCAAGTCAGATTCCTTTTCCAGAAGACATTTAAGTCCCTCGCGCAAAATTTTACGTTCGTCAAATATGATGATGCGTATTCTTTTACCTGTCGAACGTATTCCCGAAGACGCGTTCAAAATGTTTTTGCCTTTTTAGCTGTAAATTTGAGCTGATTCCTTGCCTTTAAGAACCCTTAAAGCTCCTTCAGCAAGGGCTTGCATCTCGTCCTCGCCGGGGAATATTTCAACCGGCGCAATAAATGAAACCCTACTCGTTATTTCTTCGCATAATTTTACGCTGTAAGCGAGGCCTCCCGTCAGTAATATGCTGTCGACTCTACCTTTCAATACTGCAGCGCAGCTTCCTATTTCTTTTGATATTTGAAAACACAGAGCGTTGAACATGAGCTCTGCGTGGGAATCTCCGTTTGCTATTCTCTTTTCGACTTCACGTAAATCATTTGTTCCAAGGTGGGCTACTAATCCGCCATTCCCAACTAATTTCTTTTCTATTTCCTTTTGAGTATGCTTACCGCTGAAACAGAGCGATACCAGTTTCCCTGCCGGAAGCGCCCCGCTGCGTTCGGGAGACATCGGACCTTCTCCGTCAAGCCCGTTGCTGACGTCAATTACCCGTCCGTTTTCATGCGCGCCGACCGAGACTCCGCCGCCCATATGCGCTACTATGAAATTGCAATTCTGAACGGGCTTTCCCATTTTTACAGCTGCCCTTCGCGCGACGGCTTTTTGGTTCAAAGCATGAAATATTGAGCGGCGGTTAATTTCCGGTAATCCTGAAATCCTCGCTTCTTCTACCAATTCATCAACAACGACCGGATCTACGATGAACGATTTTGCTTTTCCTCCTCCCGCTGCTGCAAAACGGGCGGCAAGCGGCGCGCCAAGGTTGCTGGCGTGAGAGCCGTGTTGAGATGCTAAAAGCTCCTCAATCATTTTTTCATTTATTTCATATGTTCCGCCCTTTATTGGGCTTAAAAGTCCTCCTCTCCCAACAACGGCGTCAAAATCTTCAGGAGAAACTCCTTTTTCATCAAGTATTCTATTTATCGCATCGAATCGAAATTCTTCCTGAGAACCAATACTTTCAAATTTGCTTATGACATCAGTGTCGTAACGCTGAGTTTCGCTCCATATTTCTTTATCGTCTTCATACAGCGCTACTTTTGTGCTTGTTGAACCTGGATTGATTATAAACAGTTTCATTATTAACTCACTCCTTCGTCATTTTTGAAGTATATATGTTCTAAGAGGCGGAAACCCGTTGAAAAAAACTGAGCAGTAAGTAGATGTATATGCTCCGGTAGTGAAAAAATAGATTCTGTCTCCTTCCTGAATAGATTCCGGTAACATGTAGGGGACTTTTTCGTACATCACATCAACGCTGTCACAGGTTGGCCCTGCTACCGTATATGGGATCATTTTGCCTGAACGCTCGGAGTATATGGGATAGCGTATGCATTCATCCATCGTTTCTATCATCCCGCCAAACTTTCCGATGTCGAGATATAGCCAGGACCTGCCTCCACTTGTTGCTTTTTGCGAAATCTGTATGACTTCCGCAGCCAATATTCCAGAATCTCCGGTCATGTATCTGCCGGGTTCAACTATCGTTTTTGGGATATCGTTTCCGAACACCTCGACCATGTATTCCATTATTTCAGCGCCGTAAGCGACGGTTTCGGGGATAGGGTGGTTATATCTCACGGGGAACCCTCCACCGAGGTTCACCAAGTCAAGTTTTATCCCGCGCTCGGATGCCCCGTCGAAAACGCTTTTCGCGTCCCACAAGGCTTCCCGCCACTGCGATATATAATACTGTTGCGAACCGACATGGAACGACACTCCGCGAGCTTTCAGCCCAAGTTGATGCGCCAGTGCCAATACTTCGACCGCCATGTCGGGGTAGCAGCCGAATTTTCTGGACAGCGGCCATGAGGCCCCTATACCTTCTGAAAGTATCCTGCAAAAAACCTGCGAGCCGGGCGCGTTCTCGGCTATCTTGCGCACGTCGTTCTCGCAGTCGGTCACGAATAGCCTGACGCCTTTTGAATAAGCGTACGCTATATCGCGGGCTTTTTTTATGGTATTTCCGAGGCTGACGCGCGAAGGATCGATCCCCAGCCCGAGCACTAAATCGATTTCATAGATAGTGGCCACATCGAAGTAACTGCCTTTTTCGGCGAGGAGTTTGATGACTTCGGCTTCAGGGTTCGCCTTGACCGCGTAGTAAACGTCCGATTGCGGCAGGGCGTTGCGCAGGTCGTCATATTTTCTCGCGACTATATCGAGGTCTATCATTATGAACGGAGTTTGTTTATCCATACCAAACTTTTTGAATTTGTCGAATTCCTCAAACGACATGTA
>Ga0082212_10000611_pt1 | contig 43232 bp, 43 predicted proteins | sample TergutNt197P3_FD_71548 | JGI IMG/M metagenome (GOLD analysis project Ga0082212, IMG submission 71548) | Neocapritermes taracua P3 segment gut microbial communities from Petit-Saut dam, French Guiana - Nt197 P3 | ecosystem: Host-associated > Arthropoda: Insects > Digestive system > Gut ...
GTGCCCTGTTTCAGCCGCGAGAACAGTTCCGACGCGAGCCACATATCAACCATAGAAAACTCGTCGATGATAACGAGGTCGGCGTCAATGGGCTCTGTTTTGTTCAAGTGGCTCTTTTCATCGTCGCTCGTGACAAGGCCCAGGGCGCTGTGGAGCGTTTTGGCGTTTTGGTAGCCTGTGCTCTCAGCCATCCTCCGGCTTGCCCTGCCTGTCGGCGCGGTGAGCAGGATGCTCTCGTTACGAAGCCTTTGAAACAGCTTGATAACGGCTTTGAGGACTGTGGTTTTTCCGGTTCCGGGCGAACCTGTTATGATGGACAGGTTGTGCCTGAAAGCCATGTTTACCGCGTCCTCTTGCTTTTTTGACAGGGCGATGTCCGTCTCTCTTTTTACGTTTGCCAACTCTGCCGTGACATTGATGGTGAAACTGTGCTCCTTTAGTATCCCGGCGACACGCTCGGCGACAAAATTCTCAGCCTCGAAGCAACGCGGCAGATAAATGGCGTCGCTGTCGGCAATGAGGCCGCCGCTTACTATGACATTGTAGAGTTCGTCCGATACCTCCCGCTCATGGAGACGGGTCTGCGGCACGGGCAGTTTTTCGTTCAGCAGGGCAAGGGCTTCTTTGCACAGTTCCTCCGTGCCTAAGAATAAATGCCCGCCGCTGCCTCGGTTCTCATCGAGGATATAGAACAGCGCGCCCCGGATCCGTGTGGGAGCGTTAGGCGGACAGCCTGTTTTCCTCGCTATGTCATCCACCTTGATAAACCCGAAGCCCGATATGCGGCACAGCTCATAGGGGTTTTTCCGTATGACCGATACGCTGTGGGCGCCGAATTCCTGTTGGATCTTCATGGCTGTGTTCGGCGTGATCTTGAACGGCGCCAGATAGGTCATCAGGTCGCGGATGGCGCGGCTCTGCGTGTAGGATTCTTTGATTTTTTCCAGCTTTGTCTCGGTGATCCCCTTGACCTCAAGCAGTTTTTCGGGGCATTGCTCCAGTATGTCGATAGCGTTCACCCCGAACCTGTCCACAATGTCGCCGGCTGTTTTTTCACCGACGCCGCTGATGAGCCCGGAGGCAAGGTAACCCCTGATGCCTTCCGGCGTGCGTGGTATGATTTCTTCCCATTGGCTAACCGCGAGTTGAGTACCGTATTGTGATTGGGTCCACTCGCCGTCAAAGGAGATTTCCACCGCGTCCGTCAACGGTAGGCGGTAGCCCGTCGCCGTGAAACGAATCAAGTGATCCCTGTGCCTGTAAGTGCTTCTCGCTTCTTTCGGGACAGCCGTATCAGACGTTTTCACGCTGATAATGCAATAGCCGCTCACCGGGTCGTGGTAAATGGTTCTGTCGTAAGTGCCTTTATAGCCCACGCAAATCAATCCCCTCCACAAAAACGATATTTTTGTTTCCCGCTCCGAAATCAAATAGATCCAGCGGCAAAAGGTTGCCCTTTGCGTATTGATAAATCGGAATACCAAGCGCCTTCGCCGCGTTGATTTCACCGGTCATACCGGATGAAACCCGGTCGCCGCAAATCGCAAGCATGTTGCAGGTAGCGAGGTACTTAATGCCGAAGTCCAAAGCGAGTTTCCTTTCAATAGGGTCGTTGTCGTCCAGCAGATCCGGCAGGATGCCGTGAACGGCCGCAGCTCTGCAGTTTAACAACTGTGATATTTCCTTTGCGTACTGATTTGCCATCCGCATATTTTCTTTGATGCCTTCTGCTGTTTTCGCGGACAGCGGGGAACAGATATATGCTTTTTTCTTTCTCACGCGGCATCCCTCTCTTTCGTTTTCAGATAGAAGCGCCGGCTTTCGGACACGGTGACATATTCGTCGTAAATGTCCGGATGCTGTTCTTTAAGACGGATAAGGTTGTCCTTGCCGATACCCGATTTGTATACCGGATTGAAAGTGACAACGTAAGGCACGCCGCCAACCTCGCAGGATGCAAGGCAGCTCCGGCCCATCGCGTCTGTAATCAAGCCTTTGATTCTGCTCATTTGCTGATCGACAGCCTTAACGCGGTTATCCAGTTCCCGTTTCAGTTCCTGCAATTCAAGAAACCGGATGATATTTGCGTCGTAGCTGTTGTCCAATGTTATTTCCGGTGCGCCCGTATCGGCGCCGCCGTGATGCCGGCGAACGCTTTCAAGCACGAGATCGCCGTCTTCCGTGTAGGGAGGCGGGACCTGCGCCTGCACATGGTTTACCCAGAAATGTTCCTCCAGTGCGATCATCTCCGATTCGTACCCCAAGTCACGGTCAATATACCGGATGATGACCTCGTTTTCGTTGTTGCCGTACAGACAGCAGTAGTAAACCCTGTTGACGTTCATCACAGCCATGTAATGCCGCCCCTGGAGCTGATAGTTCAGCGGGACAACCTCGTTGCCATCGGCCCACCACTTGCCTGTCGCGTTGTAGTTCGTGGTCTTGATTTCAAGGATGGCTGTCGAGCCGTCCGGCAACTCAACGAAATAATCCACATCGGCAATCATGAATTGATGTACCGGGTGCCGGAACATTTTCTTAATCTGGTAGATACGGTATCCCGTTTTTACATGAAATATCTTTGCCACCAGATCTTCAAGCAGATGCCCGATTTCCTTTTGCACCCAGTTGTCCTCGTCGTCGATGGCCGGTACGATTCGCAGCTTGTCATAGTAGAGGTCCCGCGCGGTCGTCCAGGGCGATACGCCCAAGACCGCCGAAGCGTCGCTGCCACCGATGCCTGTCCGGCGGTATTCCAGCCATTCATCCTCGCTGATGCCGGTGGTGTCTACGATGACGATTGGAGCATGGCTTGCTTCTGCTGCCGGCATACTTTTTCACCTTCTTTCTTCTTTTTGCTCCGGGGAGGCCGTGACCTGGGGAGGTACGGGACGCCCTGATTTTTACGCGGTTTCATACCGATACCTGCCTTTCGTTTTAGTATTTATCCTTCAGCCATAAGGCTTTCGGGCAAAATAAAAAAAGCGAGAACGATGCACAACCGAATCAATCCGGTTTTTGTTCATGACAATAAAGACATGAACCGTGGTCATTCTCGCTAAAAAGAGGGGCAAGCCCCGTGAACATAAAAAAAGCGCCAATGTGCAGCCGGCCTCAAATGGGCGCAGCTATACTATTGACACTCGCATACAAACTTAACAACGTGTGCAATGCAGGATATGTTCATCCCGCCTTACAGCCCTTGTGAAAGGATTGTAGACCCGAAGGGTCGCGCACAAAAATCAATTACATAGGCAGTATAGCACTATATGTTGATGTTGTCAAGCCGCATTTTACTATATATGGTGTTTATCGGGGGGTGCGCCAGTTCGGTGCGTGTAATATAGCGAGGTGAAAGTCCTCGTCTGGCAAAGTCTAGCGAACAGCCAGTACCAAGCCTTGGAGCCGAAGCCGCGAGGTCAGGTTTAAGCGTAGGCATGGGAGTGCGAGAGCCGCAATGCGAAAGCGTGAAGCGATTCAGCCCCGTAAGTCATAAAGAGCGGAAGCCGATGTATTCCTCCTTACCGTAGGCAGCAAGAACCGACCGTAAGCGCGAGGTTGGGGAGATTCCGCCGGGGTCAATAGAGCGTGGCGAGCGCACAAAGGTAGTACACGTATACCTGGGAGGTCTGACAGATTCCGTCGTAGCGGTAGGAACGCCGCAAGGTTTTGTAAACCAAGGGCGAGCCGAAGGTCTGTCAGAAGTCGGACTACCTCATAGTAGTGATGAAACCGATGAAAGTCGGCGGAGCGAAGGGGGTAGCAAATCAGTGTTTCCCAAAGGAAAGCACGGGTAACACAGGAGGTTACGAAAACGTGGAACAGGAACTGAAGGGGATAAGGTATCAGTCCAGAACCTATGCGAAGCTGGAAACACTGATGAATCGGGTCAACGAGGAAAGTCTCAAGGAAGAGCATCGGAAGCAGATGCAGAACAAGGCGGTCGGCATAGACGGCGTGACTAAGGCAGAGTATGGAGAGAAGTTGGACGAGAACGTGGCGGGCTTAATCAGCCGCATGAAGAAATTCAGCTACAAGCCACAGCCGGTGCGTAGGACGTACATCCCGAAGGCGGACGGTAAACTCAGGCCACTGGGAATACCAGCCTATGAGGACAGGCTAGCGCAGAGCGTAATGGCAGGGGTGCTGAGCGACATATACGAGGAGCGATTTTTGGATTGCTCCTATGGATTCAGACCCGGGCGGAGCGCGCATCAGGTGGTGAGGGAAATCAACCAGACCATCATGACGCGCAAAGCAAATTACGTGCTGGATGCGGACATCAAAGGGTTCTTTGACAACGTAGACCATGACTGGCTGATGAAATTTCTGGAGAACGACATCGCGGACAAGAACTTTCTCCGATACGTAAAGCGATTTCTTATCGCAGGCGTAATGGAGGGGACAGAACGGAAGGAAAGCGACAAGGGAACCCCGCAGGGCGGTCAGATATCGCCAGTGCTGGCGAACGTGTATTTGCACTATGTACTCGACCTATGGTATGAAAAGGTACTGCGTAAGCAGTGCAAAGGAGAAGTGTACTATGTGAGATATGCGGATGATTTTCTGCTGATGTTTCAGTACGAGGACGAGGCACAGAAGGTAATGGCGGCACTGAAAGAGCGGCTCGGGAAATTCGGGCTGGAAGTGGCGGAGGACAAGACGCGGATACTTCCAATCGGGCGATTCAAGGGGACGAAGGAGGACTTTGACTTTCTCGGGTTTACGTTTTTCAATACGAAAACGCGGGAAGGCAAGTACCGTCTGGGCGTGCGAACGAGCAAGAAGAAGCTGAAAGCGAAGAAGCAGACGGTCAAGGCATGGCTGCATGACAATATGCACAAGCCAATCAGCGAAACAATGCGGCGCATTCAGCTATCGCTACAGGGACACTTCAACTACTATGGGGTAAACGGAAATCTGGCGCAAATATATAAGTTCTGGAAGTACGTCAAGTATGAATACTACAAGGTGCTGAATAAGAGACACCAGAAGCGTAGCATGAGATACCATGACTATCTCAGGATATGGAAGTTTTACGTCAGAGAGCCGCATCTAACGAAGGATATCTGGAATTGGACACCGAAGCTGGTTTGAAGAGCCGTATGCGGGAAAACCGCACGTACGGTTCTGTGAGGGGCAGTAGGCAAGCCTTTTCACGAACAATAATAACTCGAAAAGGAGTGTCGAGACTGTCTACTCGACTGTTATTGGGTTATGGACGCTTAATATGCCTGTCGCTGTGGATCTCGGATCGGATTTTTACATATTCTTTCTGTTCCTGTTCGTCAGCTTCACGGACAGCCGGTTTTCCGCAGTCTGGGCAAGCGTCTACCAAGCCGGTGCGCTCGAATATGAAGTTGCATTTATCGCAAATATAAATCATAGGCATACACCTCGTTTAATTTTGCCCAGCCCTGCTCTGCAATAGCTCTACCAACTGCGAGACGGTGGTACATGGGTTACTGTCACGATGAAGCAAGGGCAGCCCTTCTTTTTTATGATACGCTTGAAGCGACACAGCCCGGTCAATCGCCTGCCGTCTCAGAGGGAGCAGGGCATCATAATAGTCGGTGGATTTATTGTAATTTGGGATGTAGCCATCAACGTCCAACTTGGCGATGACCGCCTCCGCGTCTGCGAGATACGCCCGATAATCTGCGAAGTGCAGCAGGAACCATAATTCAAACGCCGGATTGGAAAACGCGATGAAATATCCCCGCCGGGAAGCGATTTGCTCTGCTTTTTGCAATTCCTCGTTTGTATTCCCATTACGGTCGAAAACGCACCATATCTGGTCCCCGTCTTTTGGGTAATAAGGTTCCTGTTTCAAGGTATCAGCCACACGATTGACAAGAGAAATTGCTGATTTATGCTGTGATGGGATCGGGCGAATGTCTATGTTGCTGTACCGCGTCTTGAATTTGCGAAAATAATTCACTTCGGTCTCCGCCCCTTCACAGACAATATATATGACTGGCCTACGCGGTCTGCGCCCCGCATTGCGTTTCCGTTCTTCTATTCTTGCCACTTCGCGTCACCTCCAAGAAACGGGATGGCGCCGTAGCGGCCCTGCAGATAGCCTTTGCGGATGTTTTCACCTTTACGGACAGAAAAATCCCAAAGCGAAAACAGTTCGGTGGCAAGCGTTTTCGGGTCTTTGTCGGTAAACCAAATCTGATCGCGCCGCAGGAGGGTGAGGTCGAGCAGCATAACGTCATGAGTTGTGAAAATAAGCTGGGCGTGGTTTGTGTTGATGTCGGGATTCTGCATCATTTCAACCAGCCGCCTTGTCAGCATGGGGTGCAGACTCGCTTCTATTTCGTCAATGAACAAAACGCCGCCCTTTTCCAATGCGTTTATCCAGGGGCCTATACGGGCGAAGAAACGCTGTGTTCCTTTTGATTCCCTTTCAAGACGCAAAGCAAAGCCATACACCCCATCTTCGCAGCTTAATTTGTGAAGCATAATGACTCCGTTCTCGTCTACATCGAAATCAATAATACCTAAATCCGCTAACAGCAATTCCTTTTTGATCATTTTGTTATGCAAATCTGTTTCAGATGCTTTTACGGTCATATCGGGAGTAATCTGATCGTCGTATGGGATTAACTTCTCTGCGAACCATTTGTATGCAAGCTCGGTCTGTGGTGCGTTCCACTCGTTTGAAGACACTAAATAGAGCTTGTTGGCGGGAGTGCGCCCGGCAAGTACAGTTTGTTCATTTGCGTTTTCTCTGAACTCGAATTTGCCATTTTCTCGCGAGAATATCAGCGCCTCACGCCCATTAGGCCAGTGGTAGAGATATTCTGTTAAGATTTGCTTTGAGTCATAAGAAAAACTGTAGGCGTATTTGATGTTGTAATAATAGAATATTATCTCAAACTCAGTAGGAAGAGCCGACCTATGCTTAGGAAGTATAAATGGATCATATGGCAGTTTTTTTTCTTTAAGGAGCTGTGCGCTGGCGCCGGTAATCATATCCTGCATGGTCTTCATTGCCAAAAGGATATTACTCTTCCCCGACGCATTTGCGCCGTAAATGGCGGCAACCGGGATAAGCTGTTTCTTGCCCTCCGTGCTTATAAGGTCGCCGGTGTGTTCCTTATCCGCGCCGGCAAGCAGGCTCAATGTCACTTTATCTTTGAGTGACCGATAATTCTTTGCGCTGAATTGAACAAGCATTGTGCTCACTCCTTCCGATACCCATTATACTATAAAATCGCCTGTTGTCAATATTTATATTAGTTATTTGCATGAAAGTTACAAATATAGGCGATAAAATAATTGTGTGTATATTTGATTTGCTTTATACCAGCACTAACAAAAAGGGGAAGGCGCATGGCAGCGACCTTCCCCTGAGTCATTTGCTTATTTTTCATGTTCTGCGCTATGTGGTGGCGCAGTATCTTTTGTCGGTTCCACGCTGACAACCCTGAACTCTGTGTCCAGATAATTATCGGCTGTCAATACGATTTCGCAATCTCGATACTTAGAGAACACCTTGTTCTCTGCGTCATCAACATTATCAGCCTGCACTGGAACGACTGTTGACAGCCGTTCAATTATTTTAACCTTGTATTCATTCATCAGAATACTCCCTCATGCTATTTTTTGGTTGCCCCACCGAATCTGTACATTTCCATCCTCATCAAACCCTTTTGTCATGAGCATATCCACAATACCCCGGTCTACGCCAAAACGGTCAAACAGGTCGTCGTCTTCGACTTCCTGATTCTTCATAAACAGGTTCAGCTTCTCCTTTGCCATAATCATGCGAATGAGATTGCTCTCAATCGAATTTTCATAGGTTAGGAAGTAAACCTTCTTGAAGTTGACGCTTGTGTAGCGGATAAACCGGAAATAATACTGACTCATGGCCGCGTTGTTATAATGGAGTTCGGGCAGGAGGATCTTGTCCACAAAGTCGATGTTCTGGGATTTTGAATAGGCTTGCTGCGTAGAGAGCAGGATGCCGTTTTGCGTTCGTTCCAATTCCTTGACGACTTCGCGCCGGCGCTTAAAGCTTGAGCCCCCGCCGGTGATGATGAACAGCGGCCGGCCGGGGAACGCCTCGCGGATATACCGGGCATAGGCGTGAGCTACGTCAATATGCCGCACGCCGATGGCTACCCGCTCGTTTTCCCAATCGGCCAAAGTCTCAATCATTTTTTGAACCTTCGAGGAGACCTCAGACGAGTGGTATTCGCTCATGGAGGTGGGGTCGGCGCAAATCTTCAACAGCAGGATAAGTTGCTGAAGGATCCGGAACATGCTATCTTTTCTGGAATCGCCCAGTGAATTGAAGTAGTTCCACCGCATTTCATGGAATTCTTTGATAGCCTTGATATAGACGTCTTTTTCCGCCTGATGAAAAGGCACCATGATTTGATTGATGTCGTAAATCCTGCGCCCGGATACCTCTTCAAAAGTCCTGGTAATCACAGTCTTGCTCAGAAGGTCTTTCAACACATTGGCGTTGTAAACGTCCTGTGTAAACTGCTCAATACCGAATACTGTAATCTTGTGTGGCAGGTGCGATTTGGAAAACAGTTTATACCCCTGCCGGTATGCTGGAATCGGTTTGCCGTAGTAATCGTTGCAGACTTGCTGTTCGCCGCCGTCATCATCCGTTTCATAGATGTACCGCGCCCATGAAATATAGTTGATGGAGTTGTTGTAAACCAGCTCCATTTGCGGCGCTATCTCGACGATATTGTTGCGTGTCGTCGTGCCGGTGGTCAGATACTTGACCCTGCAGCGGCGGAACACGGACAGCATGGCTGCGGCTCTAACGGAGAAGGGATTGGATATTGCGTCGCTCTCGTCAAAAATCAACGCTACCTTTTGACTGCGCCCCTTTACAAAACGCTTGAGTTCTCTCTTGAATTTGGATACCATCGCAAGCGTAATGAGAACGATACAGTTTTCCGGTATGCCCTGTGCGTCCGCTTGGGTATTGACCCTGTAGAAATCAATTCCGTAGTCCTCCATAACCACTTCCCAGGTGTTGTTGGCCGCCAGCGCGTCCGCGACAACGAACACGTTGCGAATGGCGGTATGTTCTAACTGGTACTCAGCCATCGCCAAGCCGCATAAGGTTTTGCCGGAGCCCATTTCATACTGTAGGATTCCGTATCGCTTTTGCAGCAGCTTGTTGACATCGGTTTTCTGTATGCCATTAAGCTGTATCAAGCGTTCTTCGAGGTTGCTGTAAACACTCCAATTATCAAGGAATGTCCTGATTTCCTCATCCGGCGCCATGTCGTCGAACTTTTGGGATTGGTTTTCAAATTCCCGGCGCTTGCGGCTGATGAACCGCTCATAACCGGAAACGGAGGCTTCATCCTCAAGGATTAAATCGTTAATGCTGTCGATGAACCGATCTTTGCCGCCTTCGCTGTAATCACGCTCAAGGAAAGCGTGGTCGGTTTTTATAATTCGGCGTTCATTCCGGTAGATACGGTTGGCGTTGGATAGAGTAGTCTTCAATTCCTCCAATACCTTTTTCTCTGTGATCCGGATTTTTTCCCATTCTTCCCACGAAACCTTTTCCGGCTTCTTTTGGGTAAGGTAGCGATTCAGAAAACTCTCGCAGCGCCCGAGATGGATTGCTGTCTTAGGGTTCTGCTTGATGTCATACAGAAGCTTCGTGATTTTGTCTTTGAAAGCCTTATCCGGTTCACGGCCTTCGCTGCCTTCCAAACAGAATTTTGCGCGCAGCCGTTCACGCTGAACAGCCACCGGGCGGATGTGAGTTTCGTAGATATACTCTGCGTCGGCCTGCGTTTCTTTGTCCGGGCTGTAACGACGCTCCGGAAGATGGCGGCTTTTGCGCTGGAATACCATCAGCTTTGTCGGGAATGACGACACGCCCAAATGCTTGAAGGCGTCAGCGGGGATGTCTACCTGCACGACAAAGTCAAACAGATTATCCATTCTGTCAACCTGTGTTTGCTGATAAAAAACATCGCTAAGGAAACTGGCCGGCATGATGACTGCCAGCAGCCCACCCGGTTTGAGAATCTTTGCCGCTTTCGCGCAATAGAACAGGTGTGAGGGTATCGTATCGCCGTCATAGTACCAGTCAAGGTGAAAAGGCGGATTCCCGATCACAAGGTCGGCAAGCGCCGGCGCCTGATAGTTACGGATGTCTTCATGAACCAGATTCGCTTGCGAAAACAGATACTTAGCCACTTTTAACGCTTTGAGGTCGAGGTCGGCGCCGTATATGTTCCGCTCCACAGGCAGGAAATTGAAAAAGCTGCCCATCCCGCAGGTAAGGTCATAAATAATGTCCGCTTCTCCGGGGCGGAGGCAGTCTGTGATGTAGCGGCAGAGCGCCGGAGGTGTGAAAAACTGGCCCTGCTCAATTTCCTTTTTTGCTTTAGAATACTCATGGTAGTTGTTAAAATCAGCGCGATTCAGCCCGTGGAGGCCGCCGTCGCCGGTATACGAGTTATATATGTCGTCCGGCGTGATGGCTGTTTTTTCCACGATGCCGTTGGTGATCAGATGCAAAATTTTGTTGTTGATGTTTGCTCTTTGCTCCTGCGGAATCGTCGCTGTTTGAACCTGGTATTTTTCTGTCTTACTCATCATTTGCCGCCCCCTTGCTGTAAAGGTATTCCGAAGCAAATTGCCTGGCTGTGGTATGGGAGTCGAATGTAATCTCAAATTTGCCGTTTTTGTAGTATTTGAAAGAAATGACTTTGGTGCTGCCGACTTGATGCAAGTCGAATATCCCGTCAGTCTCATACTTGTTGTACCCGATGAAGCGGTTCCAGCCGGAGTAGATTTCCGTTTGGCGTTTGTCGCTGTTGAAGTAGGCAAGGGCACGAAGTATGGCCCGGTAACCCTCGCCGTTGAGTTCCACCTCATATACATCACGATAGCCTTTGTGCGGGTAAAGGATGTCCAGCGAAATCTTCTTGTTTTTTATCTCCGGCCCGCTCCTGTGTCCGCTCGTTGCCTTGCGGCTGGCGTCTTTTATCTCCTGCTCAACCCTTTCGGCGAATGTGCTGCCGTTGAGTACCAGAAAGATATGGTCCAGTATGGCGTTATAGTCAAGCTCCGCGTTGATGATAGCGTTCAGATATGCGCTGTGGGCTTTTTTATATGCCTTTTTTTGAGTGAATAACTGCTCTTTTTCTTCTTCGCTCCAGTCACTAAGTCTCCTAAACCCGCGATGCCCTGCTTCCGGATCCTCCGGCGGCTCCAAGCCTAAGAGCATTTCATATTTGGGCTTGTTAATGGAGACGTTATACTTCTCTTTGAAGTAGTCGATGATAATGGAAATGAACTTCTCATGGATGTGACCGATGTGTTTCTGGGCGAAATCCTCTTTGCCGAGATCAATATAATCACAGCCATATCGGACGTATGTGTGGTCATGGCTGGTATACTCATTGTCTCCGGCTACGGACTGCATGAAAGCCTTGTTATCCGTTTTTAGCTGATGCAGCACGTCATATGAATAACAATGCTGCGCCAAAACCTTTGCATACAATTCCTGCTGCGCGGTGCAAAAATCCAGTTCCTCACCGGTAATCCTGCTGTCGTTCGTTATCTCGACAGCATCAAATTTTTCTAAGATTGCCGTTGAATTCATTGTGATTATCCTTTCGTATAAAATTTGATGCCGCAGGTGGGAGTGTCCCTTCCTGCGGCATCATGCTGTCTGCAGTCCTTACGCGCACATAGCTGGCTGTAAATATACCGCTGATGGCAAAGGCGCGTTTTTTAAGGCGATGCAGTATGTCGAGTTGCGGGTTTCAAAAACAATCAAATCTTCAGAAACCTGATGTATCAACTCAACAGCCGACGTCCAGGTCGATCTGTCGGCATGGTAGATGATGGCTCTCGCTCCGACTTTCAATGGGAACTGCACGGAGCCTTTGAGAAAGACCGTTTTCTTTTCTTCGTTAATCATAAATCCCCCTTATCCATAACATACGGAAAGCACAGTGTCCCGCAGACCTGCCAGTAACTCATTGACGCCTTTCATCGGCATATGCTGGGCTTTGGCTATCTCTTTGACCCCGTAACCGTCTGCCTTCATGCGTATCACATCCATATCCCGTTGAGAGACTCTGGACGCAAGTTCAAGCATGAGAAGCTCTGTCTCAAAGTCAACTGTTTTGGGATCGGGAGCGGAAAGCACTTCTTGAAGCGACAGGGCTTCATCATCGCCGTAAATAGTTGCTTCAAGGCTTATATTATAGCCCTGTCGCTTTTGACGATTCTGATATTCATTGTGCCTATAAAGCTCGTCTCTCATTTTTGTGAAAGCGATTGTGCTGAACTCGTATTTTTGGCTCAATGTGAAATTGGTCAAGTATTCTTTGACCGCTTTTAAATATCCAAATACAACGATGTCATAGAAATCATCATCCTGAAGCTTTCTCTCGTTCAAGAAAGCATAGACCAAGCTATGATGATCCGCCGCGAATCTTTGCTGTTCCGGCGTTAACGCTGTTTCAACCATTTTCTATCCTCCTACAAAAAAATAGGGATACTACCGGACATAAACCCGGCAGTATCCCATTGAAATTCTGCGTCATGCGGTTTCCCCGCATGACAATAACACTTGTTTAGGCTGGCAATGCTTCTCTGTCCCCATCGATACATGCGCCAGGGGATGAGATGTCAAAGCTGCCATCTTCCGTAAACACGCCGTCGCCTAAACCATATCCGCCGTACTCATCGTCGCTGCGGGTCGCCGCCTCGGCTGCTCTCTGTTGGTTCAATGCCCTTATCTGAGCCTTAAACCCTTCGGAGTATGCCTTAGCCTGCGCCAACTGTTCGCCGGTGAAATCGGATACCTTCTTGAAGGTAGCGACGCTGTAGGTGTTTCCGTTTTCGACTCGCTTCAAGCCTATTGAAACAACGCTGCCAAAGGCGGCGCGGCGGCGGGAAGCAAACGCCATGTTATAAAAGTCGCTGAACGGCCTGATACTGGTCGGCGGCAAAACAATCATGATGGGCATAAACTCCCCGTCACGAAGCAGATAAAGGACGCGGGTGTTTTTACACGCTTTTCCTTTACCGTTCGCGCCGCTGCCGAATTTGTTGAGAGCGCAGTTGACGCAGTCGCCGCTGGGCTCACCGACGCCGAATTTGCCGTCAACCGACATACAGAGGGGCGTGGCGTCTTCATCATCCTCGCTGCCTTCCGGCCAATAGGCGTTTGAGGCATGGTTGTGAAGTATCACGCCTTCAATCGTCCTCTCGTAATCGGGATTTTCCGGATCTCCGCCGGGCATCTCGAATTGCAGAGCGCCGCCGGCAGGGATTTTAACGCGCTGGAAGTTGAAGCGCAGGCCGTCCATATCGTCGGCGAGGTCGTCGTTTGTGAAACCCGCTCCGTCAACCAGTTCGGGCAAACGGAAAGCTGTGTTGAGTTCCGCCAAATTGGTGTTGGCATTGTTTTCTGTACTCATAAAATAATCCTCCTAAGTTTTCATTGCCGTTTCCGGCATGTGATTTTGTTCTTTTTCCCATGTACATTGTTACGCGGCCGCCTGCAAGGCCGCCCGGTTAAAGCGGCTCCACTGGTTGCGGTCCATTGTCAGAATGTTGTACCCGATGCTCTCAAGGTCTGTTGCCCTGTCGTAGCTTTCTACATCCTGACTATACCGGGTGACCGCGTTGGACAGGCCATACAGCGTGTAATCGTGATCTTCAATCAGTTGATTGAGTACGCCGTCGCCTTCGTTTTCGGTCAGACCGTATTCCTTGCTTGCGAGTTTCACGACGGCAGGGATGTCGGTCGTAGTCATCCGGGCCTCAGTTGCGTTCCGCATCAGACCGACCACTTGATTAAACCTTGTTTCATCAACCGCTGCCCGTACAGTATCCTGTATTTTGAGCATAAACGCGCGGTCTTCTGCTGCAAGGGTCCTGTCGCTGTAGAGCTGAAAGTTTTCGTCTGTGGCATTGACGCGGCCCACATGGTTTCTCCGGGTTCCCGCGTCGTTCACAACCATGCCGTTCATGCACACAAGGCGCAGAATAAGCGGTTGCACGCTGACGGAGCCAAGCCCTACCTCGCTGTTTGTAATCATGATGCCTGCCTGAACAACGTCGCCCATGCCGACCTCTGTTTCAAGCCGAGGGTTGATCACCTTGATATACATTTTAGTGTCCGTGACTTGACAGCTCTCAAAGCGGGCGTCTTGGATTTCCCCGATGATAGGGAGCACGGCCTGCAGTATCTCGAAATTGTCTATCCGGCGGTAGCGGTTGCTCAGAAAAGCGCGCGCGGAGCCGTCGAGGGTACGCAGCATACGTTGAGCCGGCTCGCGTCTGAACCAACTGTTCACATTCTGCGACAACAATTCCGGATTGCCGTTTAGCATCCTGTCGTAATACGTTGCGGGGATTTTCAGGTGCGTTCCTATCTGCCGGTGGGCTATCTGTTTCATGTCCAGCGGCTCAATCAAGTCAACACCGTCGTCGCCAAGCATTTTCATTGTGACGCCTGTTCCAAAAGTCTCCATTTCAAGCCGTCGTGTGTCTACGACGTAATCCGCTGTCGCGGCGCTCTGGCGTCTGATCTCGGCGGCCATCTCCATGATTGTCATTCCAGCTTTCATTGAAAAATATCCTCCTTTCCTTGTTATTTGCTTCCGGCGTCACCAGGACACCTTTATGTAGTCGTCCATGACCAACGCTGAAAGCCCTTGATTTTCGATCACCTTGACGAGCGCATTCCAAACGCTTTTGCCCGGAAGATTTTTGAAGTTGTCGCGCACCGTTTCGCTGTCCGCCTGACGGACGCAGATATCACCGTTTTCTTTAATGATGAGGTTGGCATAACCGCGAGAGTTTAGGTCGGCGACGCAGGATTCAAGGATTTTTTTGCCCTGTATCCCATACCAAACCGCCGGGTCAACCGGCAGGTCGTCCCTCGGCCTATCGGTTTCGGGTTCGCCTGTCCCTCTCAACTCGGCAAACGGCACGATCCGCAGCATATCGCAGTCGATTCGCGCCATCCGGTCAAACATCACGTCCGCGAAATTGAAGTCGGGGATACCGAACAGCTTAATTCTTCCCGTACCGCCTTCGGCGGCAAATTTTCCGGGATCCTCTGAACACCACTCCCATGTGACTTCGGGATAAGCGGATTTCAGATACGCAGAAATCCGGCAGTTGACATGCCGGAGCAGCGCGGCGCCGACAAGGTCGCCGCTATCCGGGACATATGAACCAAACGGCTCATAATCTGCCCGGCGATTCTCCTTTTCAATGCGCTTTTTGTAAAGTGACGCCTTGATGCGCGGCCCGTTTGACCGCAGCACGCCTCCCAATGTCCAGACCGCCCATACGGCGAAGACGCCGGCGAGGCACCAGATTTGTTCCGGGCCTCTGATAAACGCCAATACCGCGAGGACTCCGACGATTAGTAAAGAGAGTTTCTTTCCAAATACGTTTTTGCGTTTCATTCGTGTGACCACCCTTCTTAGATTTTTGTTTGCAAACAAAAAAAGAGGGACCGCAAGCATCTTCAGTATCACTCTGAAAGAACGCTGGCGGTCCCTCTTTTTGACGCCGGATTTATTCCGGCAGGATTTCTCTGTCCCCGTCAATCTCCCCGTCGGGGAGCGTATCATGCAGGGAATCGGTTTCGGTTGCTGCGGCTTCATCACCGGCATCGCCGTTTTTCGGCTTGCCGGCAGGAATATAGCCCCAACTGTCAAGTGTCACTTTCAACCGTTTGTCTGTGGATTCGTCCCGCTTCTTGTATTCTTCAAGCGTAAGCTGGCCGGATACCCATATCAGACTGCCTTTTTTAACTTTGCCTTTGATTAAGTGCTTTGCGTCGTCTCCCCATGCCCAAACCTGCAAATACTGCGTATGCGATGATTCGCCGTACCCAAGATTCTCCGCGAGATTAAACCGGACATAGCTGTTACCGTTGGCGCTCGTTTGCAGCTCAAAATCCGCTGTGACGTGCCCGATGGTGACTGACTGTGACATAGTACACTCCTTTCTGCCTTGCGGCTAAAATATCTATATAAAAAGCGCCAGTAATCAACCCACCCAATAAAATAGGGCGCAGCTATACTACTGACGCTAACATACAAACTCAACCCGCCTCGATAAAGAGGATCTGGGCGACAACGTGTGCAATGCGAGCTTCTCTCGCCATACAAACCGGAAGGTCTGTAAATCCCGAAGGATCACGCACAAAAATCAATTACAGAGGTATTGTACCACTATATATCGATGTCGTCAAGAGCGAATACGCTATATATAGATATTTATTGACTAATCGTTTTTGAATCTGTTTCTTTCGGCTCTTTGCTTGGGGCTATAAACTCCTCCAGCTCGTCAAACCCCAAGAAATGGTCGGAGGAGAGGGCCGTATCGAAATAGGCGCTGCCCACAGATACGCGCTGACCCTGTTTGAAATAGAAACGATAGCGGAACCCAATCTTAACCTTCGTCTGTTTCCCGAAGCGCAGGGTGCTTTCGATCCCGGCATCGTCCATAACCTTTACCGTGACTTGTTTTTGAAAAGGTTTCGAGGACACCCCGATACAGGTGCCCTCGACGATTTCATATTTCTGCTTTGCTATGGTGTGGTACAGCCCCGCGCTTCTGATGATACTGAACACGAACACAAAGCCGCTTAAAACGAGGGTTATGGTATCCTTTGAGAAAATGAAGTACGCGGCGCCGACGATAAGGCACACCACGCCGATCAGCGCAGTAAACAATATTTTCTGCAGCAGCGCCTTCGGGAAGTTTTTCAATTCGTTCATGCCTGTAACATCAGATCCTTTCAAAAATAATCAGCTTACGCAGATAGAGGTTCGCCACGGTTTCAAGGACAGCCCGCTGCTTGCGAAACAGCTTGGCGTAGCTGCCTATGTTGTCGCAGGTCGTAACGTCGTCATCATAGAGGGCGGCCATGACCTTATCTTCGTTGGACAAGTCGTAAATATCAGTCTCCACGCACTTGATCAGTTCGGCAGTGGAGAGCTGCGTCTGTCTTGCCAAATCGACTACACGCTTTTCATCGTCCGTGAGTGTTTCTTTACGGAACACCGCCTTAGCCTTGCTAAAGGGCATCTTGTTGACGAAGACAAATTTCAAAAATGCCGTCACCTTCACGAAAATGCCGCTGGTAACAGGAATAATATAAAGGCTGTTCAAAAGGTCGTAGAGAGCGTCCGCGCTGTTGTCGCCGACGCCTTTTGTTATGAGACCCCTGCGGAGCATGCGTTCAACGCAGCTTTCAAGCTCTGCGCTGCTCCCGGCTCCGGAGCCGCGCGCCATTTGTTCATACAATTCCTCAATACAGTGGAATTCGAGGATGCGCCAGTTGCAGCATGTCCAGATAATCATTTCAGAAACGTCTACCATGTGGTCTTTACCATTTACAATTACGACAGGGTATTGCCCGTTTTCGCCGGTTCTGCGCTCAAATCTGCCGACGGCTGTGTATAATGATGTCAATATAATCGCCTCCATATCCTTTTACCTACCATATACTCTTGTAAAAGGCAATCTTCAACAAAACGGCGTATTCCGGCAGTCACACTACTTTGAGTTCCGCCATAAACCGCTCGTTTTTACGCAGTTTTTCTTTTGCTCGGGAGATCCACGCACCCAAAAGGTTTTGTTCAACGCCCCACAACCGGGCGATTTCCGCGCCGGTATAACCTTTGATTTTCAATTCCAGCGCCTCTATTCCGAGGCGGGCCACACCTTCGTACTCAGGCTTTACCGATTGCAGTAGATTAAAGACCGCCTCCTCTGAATACAATAAATCATATTCGTCTTCCACCATGTTTCCGTTTAGGCTTTCACCGCTGTCGCCGGGTTCCTGCGGCAAATCACTTATGCTGATCGTATTGATAATTCTTCTGTTCAATTTTGTACAATAGGTGAGCAGCCCGTTCTTAACGACCACCTGGGCATAAGTAATGAATTTAGCCTTTTCGCCGTCGTATGAGGTAGCCGCCTTGCACAGACACAGGCAACCTTCCTGGAACAGATCGTCGTAGCCAAGACCGTAAATGTTCTCATTGATACTGATATGTTCATAAATCGCCCACTTGACGACATCGGTATGGGCAGCTACCAAGCCTCTTTGGGCTTCATTAAGAACTGTCATGCTCATGAATCTCACCCCGCTTTCCTAAAACTTTCTATCTCATCTTTTTGACCGCTGGCTATCAGGACGCCAGCCGCATATGGTTGTTTTCCAAAGCCTGCTCACACATACCGATGAGTTCGTCGCACATATACTCCGAGAATTTGCCGATATGAGCCTGCCGGCTGTCCATGCCAAATTTAGCTTCCATCCACTTGTAAGCCTGCCATTTCTTCATCATCCCGCTTGCCCAAAGCTGATTAAAAACCTTGTGTGCCTCAATGCGCTTGCCGCGAAGCTCCTTGCCTGCGAGGGTACCAAGGGGTTTCAACGAATTTCTGTGTACCCCGACATAGGAATCACAGGCGGGGTAGCGGGAGCAGACGTACAAGTATTCTTCTATAGCTTTGTCCCCATGAACGACTGAGGCGGGGCGAAGCGCGGCGTGGGCTCCACAGTGGCATTTCACGATATTCTTTTTCAAGTCATCACCTCCCGAGACGCCTTATACGCACCATTTACGGATTTAATACGCATTAGCATCTATGTATTTCTGATAACAGCACGAAGTCTCACGATCCCGATCGCTGCACTTCATTTCACTTGCGGCCTGCAGCAAGGCGCATTCGGTTGACGATCTGACGTGCCATTCCAGCCAGAGCGCGTACAGCGTTTCAAAGTCCTGCCGGTACAGTATCGCCTTACACTCGTCCTTATCGGCGGCAATCCCTGTCATTCGCTGTATGATGCCGATAGGAACCAAAACCGGCTGCCCGTCGTAGTCCGGGACAAGCAGAAATCCATCGCAGGGATTCTGTCTGCCATATTGGCATTTGCCGCACTCGATGTAGACAGAGTTCCGCCAGTTGCCTTTTGCGGCGCAAAAGAAAGAGAACAGCGAACACATTTTGCTTCCCATGCTTTTCACCTCCAATATCACCCGATTTGATTTTCTAAATTGAAACAGAACGAGGACGGCTTATTTTTCATAAACCGTCCCGCCTGTTTCGCCTGCGTTTCTTACGAGAAAAGGTCCTGGATCGCCTGCGTGATACGGGGAATCACGGTGCTGTTGAAAATGAGCGTTATCGCCGCCAACAGCAGCGCGCCCAAAACAACCGCGATGATAACCTTTACGGCGTCTGAGATGTAGAAGTCGCCGCGCTCATTGGATACCGCCGTTTGTACCTTTGCCCGGAGCGCGGACGTCTTGCCGCGCACTAAATTGAAGATTTTAGACATATTTGCCCTCCTGTAATTTGAGAATTTCTATATTAACGGCCGTTTTGCGCCGGAAATAACAAAAGCCCCTGTTGGGCTTGTACTTGCTGGTTGCTGCCTGCCTGAATCATTCAGAATTATTGCCGCGCCCGACGGCGCTAAAGGAAACCACTGTAGTACAAAACACCTCACCCCTTGCTTATTGGAGTAATATATAAACCCTCTGAGGGAGAGGGACTAAGCGAAAAAGACGCCGAGGGAGCCGATGACTTCGGTGACGAGCACCACTAAATAGATAATGATGATGCAAATTAACATCATCATCGAGTATTTCTGTATTTTCTTCGGGCGTTTGGCTGCTTCCTTTTTGAGGTTGGATTGCTCTATCTGCCGCATATCGAAGCAGATCATCTTGAAATACATACGCTGGTCGTCCCCGCGCAGGGTTCCTATGAGACCCCGCACCACGTCGCTGAGGAGCGGGCTCCCGACCCTGCTCTCGAACCTTATTAAAGCGTTTTCGTAGTTGCCGGTCCTCATGTCCGCGATGGTCTGGTCGAGCTCCTGTTTGAAGTCCTTGCCGGCGACCCGCCTGTACTGCGACAGGATTTTGAGCACGTCCCTGTCATTTTCAAGGTTCTGCGTTATCGTCAGGGCGAACCTTGGGATCTCGGCCTCGATGACTTTTTTTCGTTTCTTCACATAGTCGAAGGCTGAGTAATAGGTGGAAAACCATAGGGTCACAGCCAAGCCGACGACTACCATAGCAAACAAGGGCTGGATAACAAAGACCGGTATCGAACCCAGGGCGACGAGCGCGGCGGTGATATACGCCTTGAGCGTATACACTTCGGGGCTGGCCTCAATATCCGCTATGTCAAGCACCGTCTGGAGCTTGGCCCGTTTCAGTTTATCCAGCTTTACGAACCGCTCCAAATGGACGGCGATTCGCGTGATATAGACGTCCAGCATCTTATCGGTTTTCACGCCCTGTTGTTTTTTGCTTATCAGCATCATCTTGGACGTTTTCGTCGTTGGGATGTCCGCAAAAGCGCAGGACAGGTTATACGCCGCGAATCCGGTGAGCGCACAGGCTATTAACGCAAGGAAAGCCATAATCTATAACCCCCCATACTCAATCGGTTTCGACAGCTTCATAATCTGCGACACCGCGAACAGGATAATCCCGGCGCAAATAGCGAGGGCGACTTTTCCGGGCATCGTGAATGTGAGGGCGTGAAACCAATCTTTGTTTAAGAAGTACAGCAGAGGGACGTTGGCTACCACAAGGAACATCATGGTGATAGCTTCCCGCCGCGGACCGTGCATCATGGCGTCCAATTCCGACTGCACAATGCGGATGTCGCTGGATTTCTGTATGACCGTTGGCAGCGTGTTCTTCATGGTGCGGTCGGACTGGCACTGTATTAGGGTATTGCACCATTCATGGAACACGCGGTTGGGAACCTTCATCTTCAAGCTGTTGATTGCCGAGGTAAGGTTGACGTTTATCATCTCGGACTCATAGACGAAGGATTCAAAATTTGCCCTGACCGGTTCGTTTATGGACGGAATGTTCTCTTTGACGGACTTAATCAAGTCTTCCGTCCGCAGATAGCTTGTCGTGACGATGGACACGGCGGTTTCCAGTTCCTCATTCAGATGCTTTTTATAGGTTCCGGCTGTGGAGCGCAGATACCAAATCGGAACGAGGGAGAAACCGATGCCCATGATCGGCACCATGAACACGTTGTTTATCATCAGCGCAAGCACGGCGCCGACAGCGAACAGGATGATTGAAAGCCTTTTTACAAACTCAAACTGTTCCTGCCGCCCGGTATCCTTGAGGATCTGTCCGATTTCATAGTCACGATTGAAAAACCTTTTCACAGGGGTTCCGAGCAGTACCTTCAGCTCGTCGCCCAGGTTGACCGCTTTTTGCCGGGACAGAGCCGTCAGTATGTCGCCCAGCCTGACGTCGAACAGGGAAAACAGGCCGCTGCACAGCAGCACGAAACAAATGATATGGAACCATTGCACGCTATTTCACCTCCCGGTCATACAAAAATTGAGACAGTTCCTTGCTGGAAATACCGTTATCAAGGAACCGCTTTTTGAGCGTGTCGGATATGTTTTCCGTCTTCTTGTGGCGGCCGACGACCTTTACTTCACCCTTGTCGTCAACGGCATTGTCGATAACGTCATATTGGTACAGGGTACGGTAACTGAGTTTGCCATCCACAAAGTCTTCACCCTCGATGATCTCCATGATTTTCCGACTCCTGTCTTCAAGTTGCTTTGTGAATACGACTACCGGATATGCCTCGACCATGATCTGCATAAGAATGGAATCGTCCATGCTGTATTTCCGTTTGGCGAGAGTCATCATGCGCCGATAAGTACTGACGGAGCTGTTGGAGTGTATTGTCGTGCAGACAGTATGCCCCGTCCGGGAGCTCTCGGCCGCCGACAAGCTCTCAGCGGCGGAACGCATCTCACCGATCCCGATAACGTCCGGATGTTTCCGCAGGACGCGCTCCAAAAGGAAATCCTGATTGATATTCATGGACGGATTCTCATGGGGCCGGGTGAGCAGGTGGACGACCGAGTTGAGGATATTGCCGTCTTCATCGCGCTTCACCAAATCAAATTCGCGGGATCCCTCCTCAATGGTGATGAGCCTGCGGTTGTTCGGGACATTGGACAGCAGCCACGCCATGACCGTAGTTTTACCAGAACCCGTACTGCCGGCGATACAAACCGACACGCCGTAGCGGATACACGCCGTCAGGAAATCCAGCATTTCTTCGGTTGCGCTGTTGGAATTTAACAGTTTATCTTTCGTTACCGTCTGCTGGTTGACGATACGGATGCTGGCATTGAGTCCCACATCCGCGTCCACAATCGGGCTCTTATCCACCGAGATACGGATGTTTTTGTCCAAAAACCCGATGATTGACGGCATGGTGTCGTCTATAATCATGCCGCAGGCCGAGAGCATACGCCGGGTCACGTCGATGGCGTGTTGGGGCGATGTGAACTTATCGGGAATTTTAATGCTGCGCCCGCTTGACATGATTACTTCGATGTCGTTGTAGGCGTTGATGTTCACCTCCTCAACGTGGGGCTTATATATCCATTTCTTCAAAAAGGAGTACCCGGCCATGTCCTCATACAGCTTGTCGCAGAGTTCGCTTGTGGAGAATCCGTCAGCGGCGTATTTGCGTTTTACAAGGTACTGGGTGATATGTTCCTTCAAGACCTCGTCGGCCTTGCCCTGGTTCTCGTCACCGACCATCTTCGCGGCGTGGTTTTCGGTAAAATACCGCTGCACATCCTCAAGGATCTGTTCGTAAGTTATGGTGTCCGACGCCACAGGCGTAAAGAAAATGTCATTCAGGTTGCTCATACGACACTGCCTCCCATACCTTTTTTAAGGATTCCATATACCGAGAGTTGCAGTAGTCAACAGCCTTGAACATACCGCCTTCGGTGGCGCACCGGTCGATTTCCTTGCCGTATGGCAGCAGCCCCGCCCAGCCGCCTATGAGATGCCCCATTTCTTCGATGGCATGGAACGGGCGCGCCATCCCCGCGAAAGACAGGTGCTCGTCATAGCGGAAACGCGCGTCCATGAGCAGAGGTTGATGCGCTTTCAAATAATTGACGCCCTTCAGGTCCGGGGTCAATAGCCTTGCGATAACATCGGCCGAGTCAATGGCGGCCGGCGTGAAAAAGTTTGTCATGTTCGAGCCGCAGTCGATGATAACGAAGTCCACAAGCTTCGAGGCGTTCGCAATCAGGCTCATGGCCATGTCGTACTTTATTTCGGGGTAGCTCAAAGGGTTTTCTCCGGCGGCGTAACCCATCAGCCCGATAAAAGGGTAGGACTTCAATATCGTCACCTTGCTTGCCACCAGGGTGGTGTCGATTTCTACAGAGGAAAGCACATGCCCAATAGACGCGCCGGTCTCAATGATTTGGTCGGGCAGCCAGACCGGGAGCATGGGCGTGCTGAAATCGGCGTTGATGATAATGGCTTTTTCCTTATCCCTTGTGAGGACTTTTGCCAGAATGCAGGAAAACATAGACTTTCCGCTCCCGGAACTGCCCCATATGGTGATTACTTTTCCCACGACTCATTCCTCCCCGTCCAATTCATGTTCATCCGCATCATCTGTATCGCCCAGCTCTGCGTCCGCAGGTTCTTCGGCAACGGCCTCTTCATCATCCTCGTCTTCTTCTATGGGGTAATATATCTCCAGCAGAATGACTTCCTGCATCTCAAGCAGTTCCGTAGCGAGCCTTTCATTGTCGCGGCAAATCAAGGCTACATGGGCTACGCCGTCATTTTCCATAGCGGTGATGACCCTGGCCTGCTCCGGCGTGGCGAGAACGGTTATCGTGGCGGACTGGCGTTTTTCTTCGTCCTCAGACAATTCCGCTCCGTGATCCACGTTGACGCCTTTGGAATCGGTAACGGACAGGATTTTGACAAACTGCAGCTCCGGTACATCTATCGCCCCATTCAAATAGTGGTAAATCCGCACGATGTCTCCGGTTTGCAGCTTATCGGACAGGCCGCTGGCAAGCGATTTTACCGTGAGGGATATGGCTACCTTGCCCGACGGTATGCTGCTGAGTTGTATGTCCGAAGATATGGGCGCGAAGCTTACCTTCGAGGACAGGATAAAATCCCCGGCGGCTAAGTCTGCGGTCGCGTATTTTCCCACGACGTCGTCTTCGGTTCTTGCTATGTTCTGCGGCAGGTTATATCCGCCCACCTCGACGACCTCTATATCCCGCGCCGTGATAACCGTGCCTTTCCGCACCGGCTGGGCAACACGGACAATCTCGGTTTTCCCGTTTGTCTGCCGGCTGATGGTGGGGATGGCGACAAAGGCAATGACGGCCGCCAGCGCGATGCTGACGATACCGAAAATAAATCGGTTGTTAATTCTCATTTGGTTTTTCTCCTCGTTATAGAAATTTGAAGACTGTGACAGCAAGGCATCCCACCGCCATGAAAGGCACAAATGCCATGTGCAGGGCTCGCTCGTCCACTCTTTTCATTTGTACCAAGCCTACGAGCAGCGCAAGCAATGAGGCGAGTAGCAGGATACCGATGGTGTCGAACGGCCCGTAAACAAACCCCAATATGGCGGCGAACTTAATATCCCCGCCGCCGACTCCGCATCCGTCCTTTGAAATCACAGCCGCCGCCAGCAGGACAGCCGTTCCCGCTACAGCGCCAATAAGCGAAGATAAAAACGGCAGCACAAAGGAGCCCGCTCCGGTTATGCCTGCATTGGAGGCCAGGGCGTTTATGAACGGAGCGGCAAACGCGGCGGGCAAGAAGAAAACGAGTGCCTTGTCGGGCACCCGTTTCATCTTTACGTCATATACCGCAAGCCCGGCGACGGCCAGCAGCATGAGCAGATAGTAAGCGGCATATACGATGCTACTCACGGTTGGTGTACCAATCGTCAAAGACGCTTTGCTGTATGGTTACATAGTCACTCAGGTTCGTACTGAGCATCCCTGCCGGAGTCCACGCATCCAAAAGCCAGGTGTAGACCGTGTATGTCCCATTGGGAAACCACACAGGGGTAAAATGCGCCCTTTGGTCATAAGTGCTGAAAGGGTTCCGCCTGAACTCAAGCTGCGCCATGTACGAGCCGGATGTTTTCTCAAGGAGCCGCCAATATGTGTTATATCTGAACTCAGGGAAATAACTGACCGCTGTTTGCGCCGCGGCGACATGAGCGGCCGGGGCGTTTGTCGAGAAATTCGCCGTCACTTTATTGTTTATGCCATATCCAGACTTCATTTGTTTCCCGGCAGCAGTCGGGACCTTTTCATCGGAGCTTATCGTGCTTGTGGCTGTTATGCTGGCAGTATAGTTATTTGTATAGAAGTCATACCACCCCTGGTCTTCCCACCAGCCTTCATCGACTGAGTAACTGCCGCCGCCTGAAGAAGTGTTGCCGTCAGCGTCTGTGTATTCCCAGGAGTCATCGTATGTGACCCAGTTTTCAATCCATACCCAGAATGGATGCCACTGTGCCCACCAAACCGACCATGAAGCCGATGGCTGCTGCGCGTTGTTTGGAAGCGCCGGGGTGATGAAAGCATCATTGCGGTCGGTCGCTCTCGGATCAGGAGGCGGATTTCTGCTGAGATCAACAATCTTCGCCGTGATTATATTTGCGCTCAGATAACCCATGCTTGATCTGACCGTTATTGTCATCATCTGTTCGGTCGCTGGAGTGGTCCATTTGAGCCATACGAGCTGGCTGCCGCCTTCGGGGATGACGATGGAATTTACGGTGTAAGCCGTGCCGTTTATAAAAAACGTAACGGACGCGGGATTGTCCGGATTTATCTCTCCGACGGCGTTTAAGGTGACCGCCGTGACAACTTCGGTATTTACTCTGTACTCAACGTCTGACTCACTGGGTTCGGGCGGCTCGAAAGGATCATCATTATAGCTGACGATACCGGCGCCCAAGGAGGAAATAATGACGTCGTTCGACTGCCGTGAGCTAACGCTGCCGTTATACGCAGGCAGGCCTAAATCCGGCGTTTCCAAAAACATGGCAAGGGGCAAATTCTGGTGACTGAGGGAGGGCAATTTGGAACGCAAGCCGCCGCCTGCCAGTTGGTCATACAGCGCCGCCTCCGTGGCGGTCATGCAGTAATGCTGGCTGTTATGCAAAAAATAGGCTATCGGCTCAAGCAGCAGCTTATAATCCCCGCCAACCATCCGTCCATAGTCGACCCCGGCCGCATCGGCTACCATCATTGCCGCATACTCGCTGCAAAAGTAGCGCTTAATGGCGTCGATGTTGTTCCTGCCGCCGCCGCTGATGATCATCGGCATGTCGTAGGCTGGCTTATAGCATTGGTAAGCCATGCCGGTAGCGGGAAAGAGGGCTGCGCCGCCAAGATACTGCAGCTTATTGTGGTTGCCGAAATGGATCAGGGAAGAGGACTGCGCCTTGTTTGAGAAATCCATTGGCGTTGCCACGGCAGCGCCGGTGCCGGCGTCAACCACGGTTATCCTTACGCCGTCATTGCCGCCGCTCCATCTGTCGGTCAGCGTTCCCGTTCCCATCGAGCCGCCACCGCCGTCTATGTTCGGGTCGCCTTCAGCAAAAGCGGCAAATGGAAAGGCGCCCAGCATAAGTGTTATGCAGAGTAGAATGGTGATAAGCTTTTTCATTGAATACCTCCTTGAAGTGATAAATGAAAACGCAGCCGGTATGCCGACTGCGCTCTCTGCTATTCTGATTTAGTTCATAGAACCGACCATCTTATTCGGATCACCTGGGCTGTCTATCTCGGTCTGCTCGACTCTGCCGGGTTTTACCCAGCCAAACACAGGATCGTAGAATTCACCTTTGTCGTTTATGCTGCCAGGTGTCGGTGTGCTGGAACCGCTGTTTCCATGCGGTGTGGTTCCTTCGCTTCCGGAGGCTGGGTTCGGCATGGCGCTAGGGTCGTCTCGGACTGTTCTCTGCTCAATATCCGGTATGGCAGGAGGGCTTTCCTTGCGTGGTTGCGGGTCGGTAAAGTCAATCATGACTTCGTTCTTATTTTCCTCAACCACTTTTGGGTATTCATCTAAGGGATTTTCCGCTTGCCTGCCAGGCGGCTGCCAAGCCGAGTAGTTTCCGGCAGTATCCGTTGTTCCTGTTCCGGGGATCCCGTTTTCCGTCCAACTGTCAATGCCGGCCAGTGGGACAGGCTCGTCAGGGAGAAACACGGCGTTGTCTCCCTTTCCCCACAGAACGCAGACCGATAAGATGGAGATACAGAGTACCGCGAGCGTTCCCGCGATAAATGGTTTTGATGCGATGAGCTTTTTCATAGCGTCATCCTCCTTTCGCATACTATTTACAAAAATAATGCCGTTTTTTCAACAGCGGCTCAGAATTTTACGTTGTGATACCCTGTCAGCCTCACATTCCGCGTAATCGTCGGGTATCGGTTTCCGAACATTGAGATATAGAATTCGACGTCGCAGGTGAAGACATACTCAACCTTGTCGCCGGTCAGATTGAACGCCAGCCGGATATTCCGTATCCTGTAATCGTCGGTGGAGAGCTGTACCTTTGTGGCAAGCCCGTCGCGCACCGTCCGTTCAAGTTGCTGCGTGTATGTGGCGCTGGAATACAGCGTCCGCATGTACTCCTCATAATTCACTTCACGCTGCGAACGGTAGGTATCGGCATAGATGCTGGCGGTCAGGTTGTTAAGCTCCATCTTCGCACCGTTTCTGATGTTGATGACGTTGATCTGCACCGAGGCGTACAGGAGCAGGAAGGATATGAGCATGACGACGCCTACGACAAAGAAACAGGTATAAAATGTGATTTCTCCCTTTTCGTTCCGCAAGGCGGGTCTTATTTTGGTAATTGCTTTATCCATCGCCCCGCCTCACTTCCAATACCGCTCGCTGACGCCCGCGCCCCTTGCCACAATGGTAACGCGCGTCAGGTTGAGGTTCCACATCCCGCCGAGATTGGCGCGCCCCGTTATCGTGACGTAGAACGGCGTGCCGAGCTGGATGCCGTTGGTCATGCCCGGCGGTCGCGGCGAACGGAATGTGGCGTCTACGGTGTATCGGATATTGTCCGCGCCCCGTATGTCATTGCTGAGAAAAGCAAACAGGGCTTCAGTGTCGGCATTGATGCCGCCAGCAAGCTGTATCTGTTTCACCATCTGATCAACCGCCAAGTCAAGCTGCCGTTTGGTTGATACAATCGAAAACAGGTTAATAACAAAGGCCAGTATCAGCACGGCGACAAAAATGAATACCACTGTGGAGATATAGTTCGCCTCGGCCTTATCTGATTTTAGAATCCCCCGGATCCGTTTGTGCAAGTTAAACCACCACCTTGAACGGGAAAACCGCCGCTCCAACTGAACGGCGGTTCCCATGAAAATAGTTTTTGATTGCCCCTGTCAGTTTTTTTCATGCACGGAGCTTTTTTCATACCGTACCCGACAGCCGTTAATAGCAGCGCGGCAGCGGTTACGAGTGCGATTTTTCGCTTCATTCCGCATCCTCCCCTATAAGTTTTGTTTGATGATACGGGTAATGATACCCACCGCCACGCCGCGATCCTCGTCAATATGCGTTACCGCGAAACTGACGTCGTCCTTTTTACCGGGCATCCTGCGATCGTAGCAGGAGTGAGCTATGGCGTTGGCGCCGTTGGCAAGCCGGATGTAGACGACGCCTTTGTGTATGTCCGTCACCTTACCTGCGTATTTGCTCTGGACACGGCACTTTTTCAGGTTTTCATGGCTCGTGTTGTCCGACACGCTTTTAATGTCAGCCTTGATGGAAATATCCTCAAGACTGTTCCGCTTCACAGAAAGAATTCGGACGAGTATCTCGTCGCCCACGCTGAACCGCTCATGGGCGTCGCCGAGCCAATCCCAGGAGAGATCCCTCGCCATGATAGAACACTCGACCCCGAAGGCTTCAATCCGTATAACCTTTTCCGCCACGGCAATGATCCGCGCCTGCACGACGCGCCCGTCATAAATGCGGTACATGCCGGCGGCGTCGGTGTTCATATAAAAAAGCTGCCGTTTCTTGAGCATAGCGTCTTTACGGCTTGCGACCACGCTGCGGCTTTTTGATTCGATGCCCTTCACAATGAAGTCGATGTCGGCGCCGAGCATATTGCCCAGTATCTTATTCTGGCGCAGCATGAGATCGTCGTATTCCGGACCGGAAGGGCTGCGGTTCAGGTTTATCATCATTTCCTTCATGGGAATGACGATACGGAAGTCGTTATAGTTGACAATGGCTATGGTCTTGCCTGTCTCGGTTTGCTCAATGCCGCCGAGTGCCCCGGTGAGTATTTTGCGGGTGCGGTAGGCGTTGCGGATTTCGTGCCACGCGGCTTCTTCGATGTTTTCCTGTGATTCGACCTCCGCCCTGGATTCAATCGTAAGAACAGGCGGCGGTGCGGCACGTTTTCGGGCGGGCCTCTTTGCCTGTCCGGACGGAAGTGGTGGAGGATCGGCGCCGTCAGAGTCAGCGCCCGCCGCTTCGGGATCGCCCGGCGCGGGATCCGCATCCTTTTTCCTGCGCGAAGGCCGCTTGGGTTTTTCGGGAAGCAGTTCGTCGGGATTGTCTTCGCCATCCTCTTTGACATCGGCGTCGCCGGTATCGCTTTGGGGAGGGTCGGACTCAAAGCCAAACAGTTCAGGGTCGATTTCACCTTCCACATCGCTTTGCGCATCCTCATTCTCTAGGCTGCCGTCCATAAATCCAAGCAGCTCGTTAATATCGACGTCGCTCGTTTCGGGTTGCTTCGCCTGCTCGGTATCCTCGGGGTTGTCTTCGGCCATAATGGCTTCGCTGGTTTCAACCGCCGGAATCATTTCCGGGTCGTCAGTTTTCTTTCTTGGCATTGTAAATTGAACCTCCTGTTATTTATTTTGACATGATAGCGTCTTTGTCCGATGTAACATAACGCGGTTTGCTTTTGGCTTCGCTGCTGTCCGGCTCCAAAAGCGGCTGATCTTTTTTGCGCGGGCGTGATGGCTGCCCTTTAGGCGGCGGGACGTCCGGTTCTTCGGTTCTCTCAGACACTGGCCGGTCGGGAACGTATTCCGACGCCTTGCAGGGGATAAGTTTCTTTGCCTCCGGGTGATAAGAATAATCGTACTTGTCCACCTGAAGGACTTTGCATCCTCGCATGATTACGAGCGCCTTGTCGAGCGGGAGGCGGAGGGTTTCATCCGGAGTGAGAACTTTTCTCTTGCCAACGCCGCTGGTCTCGCGGTACTCCGGCGTGTAATCGGAAATCCGCCATGTGCCAAGCATTTTCGCCTTAGACGAAACCATGATTGACGCATCTCCCGTGCGATCTGAAATGTATTTCGCGGTGAGCTCATCCGTGCAGCCCAAAAAGAGTTGCACATCACAGTTTCCGAGAATTTCCTGCCATTGGTTGTATGGGTATCGGTTCTGCAGGCCCGCAAGATTTTGGAATACGCATGACATACTGAAGTTCCTGGAGCGAATGACCGAGATTTTTCGAGACAACTCACTTATTGCGCCGCAGGCAATCAGTTCCTCGCCCAAAAAATGAACGGGAACCGGCAGCTTGCCTCCGTCGCAGTGCTTGTCCGCATAACGGATCAGCTTGATAAACAGAAACGATATAAAAAGTGAGCTCAGAAAGTCGAAGGTGCTGTCCTGGTCAGAAGTAATGCAAAAATACGCGCATTTTTGCTTTCCGGGCAGTTCAAGGTCGATTTCGTCCCGGCTGGTGATCAGCCGTATCAGTTTGTTTTGGAACACCTGCAGCCTTGAGCCGAGCCCGATGATGATGCCGCCGCGCACGGTGTCCGACGCTTGTTTGAAAATGCTGTACGGCGCCTTTGCCGGATGGGTGACGGGCAGCGCGTCAAAGAGACTGTTCAATTCGTTCTCGGATGAAAGGGTCAGCAGTTTATACACCTGTCCGATGTTCTTGCCTTCCGGAGGATAGCCCTGTTCGACATATAACGCAAGCGCCTTGAGTAAATTCAGCTCCGAGTTGTCCCAGAAATGATCGCCGCGCTCTGAGCCGGTGTTTTTTATTACCACATCACAGAAAAGCTGTGCCATCAACTCTTGCCCTTCAATCTCGGCGAGGCAGTTCCATGAGTCGGAGTTCTCTGGGGAAACAAGGTTGAAAATCTTGACTACATAACCCTTGCTTCGCAGATATTCGCTCGTTTTTTCATAGATTTCGGATTTTGGATCACTTATCAGGAGCGATTCCCCGCGCGCTACGCATTGAAGCACCATATTCACACAAAAGGCTCGGGTCTTTTTTGAGCCGCTTGCCCCGTACACGGCGATATTCCGGTTCATCATGCTGTCTTCGGGGACGCAGACTATGTTTTTATCAATCATCCCCAATATCGTTCCGTGGTGCTTGCGTATATCCGGTGCAAGGTCGAGGACGCCGTCCATTTCCCGCTCCGACATAAAGCCTGCCGTACCGTAGGTTCCCTTACGGGAGTAGATGAGGTTGCGTTCCCTGTCGTATTCGCCCTTGTCGCCCCATCCCAGTTTCATGACCATGGTGATGAGCAACGCCAAAAGCCCGATACAAATAAAAATCCCATACATTCCGTATGGGGGAGTGAAGACGGCGGCGATACAGTTAAGCGGCGACGCGGAGGGCAGGAGCGGGGATGTGCCGTCGCCGGGATAACCGCCGCCCTGCTGCCACATCGCATAATTGCCGATAAACTGCGCCAGATAACCTCCCGCGTAAAGCACGGCGGCGAGGATAACCGGCGCAATGATAAGCAGCTTCCATATTTTTTTGTTCTTTACGGAAAAAACCTCCCTTCGAGTTTGTTCATGTCAATGGTCTGGATTCTCACGTTTCCGCCGCAGAAGCGTCGCAGGGCCTCGGCTTGGAAATCGGCACAAATCAGCGTACCTTTTCTGCCGTGCAGGTTAAGCGCGGAGTTAAAGCGCGTAATCCGGGGCATGTCGCAGTCATAAGCGAATATGACCGGTTCGCCGTTCTCGTCAATGGCGTCGTTCTCGACGAATAGGCCAGGGTCGCGCTCATAAAGATTTTCTGAAAGAATACGGACAAGCTCACTTGTTTTTTCCGAATCACATAGGAGTTTTAATATCACCTCGCCGTTATGGTCGTTTGTGAGATAGATAAAACTGTCGTAGCTGCCATCGAGCATAAAATAGCTTCTTTTCACGCCGCCTGTGCTTGTTAGGAGTTGGTAAGCCTGCTCCATATCTTTGCCGAGCATCAGAGCGCGGACGCTTTCGGGCCGGTACTGCCGGGAGAGGCGGCCACGGCACAGTATGGTTTTCATCAGCGCCTTTGTCCTCATTTCAGACTTGTACTCCCATTTCAAAAGGGAGCCGCCCGTATTGTAGACCACAAAGACTTCCGTGCAGGTCAGAAGGACGCCAACGGCGCGCGCCCCCTGTATCTTCACGGTTTCAGAACCAAGCTCCTTGATTTCGCGGGAGTTATAAAAAGCGGGGGCTGTCACCGAGAGAGAGGGGATTGTGCCGCCGCCATCATCGGGATAGAACACATCAGGCTTTTCGTCTCGGCAAACCGACACGCCGGCACCCAGCATGGTGACGATGGTTTGCGCTATACTGTGAAGCCTCAACCGGCGCGTGACCTCATATTTCGGCTGGTTCGTGTCCGTGTTGCCTGTCAGAAAGGCTTCAAACCGTTCAGGGTTTTCTTCCGAAAGAGCCTTTTTGCCGTTTGCCGTGAGCCTGTGTCCGCGTAGTCTGTCACTGTAATAGGTTTGAATCAGCTTTTTGCTTTTCAGCGCCTTTATCAGCTTAACTTTATATGCGCGCCCACCGGGAAGTCTGCTTACTTGGTCTGCCGGAAATTCGCCCGATACAGCGACAAGGCTGAGAATCAAATACGCCTGTGAGCGTCTGCCGGGGAGCGACTGTTTTCCCTTATCAATATTCATCACCACCTTGCCTTACAACACCGTGTCGCCTGGAAACTCCGGTTAAATCGCCGCCAAAACAAGCCCCGGAACCCTATTGAAATACGGCGTTTTTTAAGTTTTATGACAGGGTTCCAAAATGCGGCTTTGCAATCACCGTGTTTTGGGACCCCTTTATTTACTGCAATCAACGATAGATTCCATGCTGGTTTCCCGCGCCGCAATCCAGTCCGCGAAACTGTCTTTTTCCATAGCTGAGATAACGGTGCAATCGGCGTTGCCAAGCTCGGTCGTATTGTATGCATCGCACAGGTTGCCGCCATCATCCACCATGATGAAGGATGAAACGACGTCGAGGATCTGTTTCAGTTCCAAATTGTCGTAATCCCTGATACGCCGCTCGGGCAGCTCACGGTTGTAAATATGTGAAAAGCATATAATGCAGTGGTTGAACTTTGGCAGCGGATTGTCGTCGGCGTACCGGCTCAAAGTAAAATACAATGGGTCAAGCAGAAATTCCGTACTCTGCCGCTGTTTCCGTTTTGGCAGCAGGCAGGGAAGCGTTATCTCAACAATCCCGTTTTCATACTCAATCTCAATTCCATGTATCACACTGGCGGATAGCAGATATTCCTTTTTCGTAATGCTTGTGCTTGCGTACAGCAGATGGCGCAGACGACAGGCGATTTTTTCGCCGCGCAGGGCGGCTTCCGAGGACAGTGTCTCGTAATTATCGGGGTATCGCTGGATGTCGGTCGTGTCCATCGCGTAGAGCGCGTTGCTCAGACGGGAAATATCGCCCATTATTTCGCCGATCCTTTTTGTAATGATATGTCTTTCCATAATGACCTCACTTTGCTTCAAGTTTGTAGTAGCGCACCGACCCGTCCGAATTCAAGCTGCAAAACCCTGTGGTATTTGGTATGTCTATGGCGCCAATCTGGTCGGGGCGGTCAACCAGGACGATACGCCGCGCGTCTGTTTCGTTCTGCCCTGCCAGCGCGTGATTTAACATCATTTCCTGCTCATGGGGCACATAAATAATCTCATACAGCTCGCCATCCAAGAAAAATCCAATCTTCACCGGGAAATCTCCCGCCGAGTGGTATTCCACCTTGTCGATAAAATCAATCAGCACCCAAACGGCGGCAAGCAAGCCGGCGTCAACTTTGGCGTCACACTCGGCGTTTGCGGAAAACCGTCTGCCCTCAGCATCGCGGTATACGCGCCCCTGCCGGACAAGATGTGTCAGCAGGTTCTTCATGACGGCTTCTTTCCCCGGGTAGAGGCGGTATACCTGGTCTTCGGTCAGGGTCCTGTACATGGTGATGTTCCGTAAAAGGTCGGAAGCCTCGTTGCCGTATAGTTGTTCCCTCGTTTTCAGGGCGTCCACCTCCCAATGCGTATTAAATCCGTAAATAATGCGTGTTAGCTTTATGCGTATTAAATCCGTAAATGGTGCGCATTAAGTGTATTTGGCAACAGTAAAAGCACTTCATCATATGCCTCTAATTAAACAGACACTTGTAAAAAATAATTAAAATCTTTTTTAACCCGAACATAAAAAAACCAATTGTCAAAAAAGCAACTGGTTTTTCATGTTCAGCGGGTTGATCCATTAAGTATGCTATAGGTTTATTTTTCCCTTCCGCGTCCCACTATTAAAGCTATGACTTGTCCCATTATAAATATGCCAAGCCCCCAATATATTGCACTGATACTAACTACCACAGGCGCATCCTGTCCGATTGCCACAGATATATTTGCTTGATTCAAATGCTGATAAATATTACCTGCTATCAAAGAGGCAAATGGCGTTACAAGCATCGAAATGACCTTTGAAATAACACTACGTCTTTTTTCGCGCTTATTTCTTTTTCCTGGGACTTCCATTGTTGTATGTAATGCCTCATAATAGGCATATCGTTCATCTATTTCTTTTGTAATAGATACTAAAGTAGCTTGCCATTGATCCGCGAAAGCGGCAGGATTATCAATTATCTCTTGTAATAACTCTCCATCATTAGAAAACGACCCTTCAAGTTTCGTTAAGATTGAATTCCAATCAATTTCTAGTCGAGTTCGCATTTCAAAGAAATTCGGTTCACGAAGCTTGATTAATTCCTCATTATAATCCTTTTCAATTCGATCCATTATAGCCTCTGCTCGGTTACGCGCCTTTTGCAAGAACGCATAGGAATCTTCGAGTGTATAGGCGACAGTGAAAAATTGGAGTAACTTATCCCACTGTTTCATGGTTTCATATATGCCCTCTGGTTGTTCTGATTTTGCCGCTCTTAGCTTATCTACATCTCCGCTACATCGGTTTAAGCATTGACGCAAAAATGTAGCGTTACTTTCTTCGCTTAATGAATCACTGTTTAACAACATATAGATAAAATCGGCGCAATCAAAGAACGATCGCGCTACGTGCCCAAAAGCATCTTTCAACTGATGATACGTGTCCGGATCGCTAAAAAAGCCGTCCCAATCGTCCTTTGATTCCAAATTGTCGGCATCCAAAAAATGATTTACAAATCCATAGGTATACATATTCATCATGTGAGAAAATGCATCTCTTAACTGATATATAGAAAATGAAAAAGATCCCTGTTCAGGGAAAGTGCGATCAGCCCACATAATCCATTTATTTGTCATACCACTTGCATCGCATATTTTTTCAAGCAGTACAACAGTTCTTTTCGTGTCTTCGTTCATTGTTCGCTCCTTATGCCCTGTGAATCCGTATTAAAGGGGGACGCCTTTAAGACGTCCCCTTTAGAGAGAAATGCAGAGAGTATCTTTTCTATAAAAAGTCTTTTTTTCTTCTGTTCAGAAGGATTTCACGTGCATCACTACCCCAAACACGACCAGTTGCCAACCTAACAGAGCCAGAAAGTCTACCCCTAAACCTATTGGCCTGCTTCTTTATTGTTGCTGTTTTGGGAACTTTTGAATCTGTATCTTGGTTCAACATATATACTGTGTCTTTTCTCAACATGAATTGCAAATCCTTTCTGCTGGATAAACACCCAACATTATGAATACCTATTCTTTGAATATAAATCGCGCTGATCAACGGTCAAATATCGATATTATGCTTAACGCCGCTGTGTATTGAAGCTATATGGTCTAATATGTTGTGAATTGTATCATGTCATATATATTTTGTAAAGCGCCAAGGTGACTGTATTGCAAATTTTGTATGATCGGTAGATTGAGTTCAATGGAGAGTGTAATGTAATCAACTATCGTTTTCGTACTTCAAATCTGCAAAACTATGATATGAACCAATTCTGCGCCACCTTTAGATTATTGAAGCAGCTCACCTTTATAAAAATATCTTTTTCTTCTCCTTCGTCCGGGCAATCAGGTCTTGCAGTTCCCTGCGATCCGTGGTAATAAGGTCTTTTTCAAGCTGGCTGGCCTTAAACTCCACAGTGATATTGTTGTTGTTCGTACTGATAAGCCCGTTGCCGCGCTCAAAGTGCGTAATCTCCATGACCTCGGCTTCGGACAGGTTGAGAACAGACTGGACCCGCTGCGCCTCATCGTCTTCAAGGTTGAGGATGATTTTTGTCTTTGCGTTGTTGATGATGCCTTTGCCGTATTTGCCGTCATCGAGAGCGAAGAAATCGTTGAGGTCTTGGGTCGCGCATATGGCGCTTCCGCCGTAGCCCCGGATTATCTTGAAAATCTCAAGCACAAATTCCGCAGCAAGGCGGTTGCTGCTGGCGCCGATCAACTGCCAGCATTCATCAATGAAAATCGCTTTTTCTACCGTCCGATCTTCCTTTGCCTTATCCCAAACATAATCCAACGCAACGAACATGCCGACGGTCAGGAGGTCGCCGGTCAGCTCGGAAATATCAAGGATCGTGTATTTATTCTCAAGGTTCACGTTGGTTTGCTGATTGAAGGTGCTTGCCGAGCCGTGGACAAGGCGGTTGATGATATTCGCAAGCCTTTTCGTTTCGGGGCTTTTCTTCAAGACTTCATGTAAGTCCCCTAAAACCGGCATTTCGCGGTAACTGCCCGGGTTTTCGTAGTTTTCGGGATCCTCCAGCGTATCGTTATTATGGGTAATCCCTTTGTTGGCGTAGGTCTTGATCAGCCCATCGTCAAGAAGCTGGCGCTCCTCATAGGACATATCCGGTATGAGCAGGGAGAAGAAAATGTGCAGCCTTTGGATTTTTGCCGCCAACTCCGACTTTTCCATACTCGGTCCGTCAAGCAGCTCATCTACCGTCTTGTCCGCACGGCGTATTTCCATGACATTGATACAGTTTCGTGAGGCGGGGGAGATTTGAATGAACTCCCCGCCGATGTTGGAGCAGGCCCTGTGAAACTCATGCCCTTTAAGCGGGGCGACGATAAAGACCTGTATCCCTTTGCGCCGCATACGCAATGCCATCAACTGCATCGTAAAAGTCTTTCCCGCGCCGCTGGTCCCAAGAATCGCCAGATTTGCATTGCGGTAAATCCGAGAATTGAAGATGTCAACGATAATCAGACTGTTGTTATATTTGTTCACGCCGAGCAGGATGCCGTTGTCGTCGCACATTTCGTAGCTTGTAAACGGGTAACAGCTTGCCGCTCCGGTTGTAAGCACATTCCGCTTTGAACGCTCATACAGCTTTTTTTCCAAAGACGCAAGCGGCAATGCCGATAAAAAAGCCTGCTCTTCACGGAATGAGCAGGACACCACGTTCATATCCTGGGACAGCAGAAGCTTTTTCATCTCGTTGATGCGCCATTCAAGCGCCTCGACGGATTCTGCCGTCACCGTTACAAGCAGGTTCAGATAATAGAAGTCTTCGTTGCTGCCGACGCCTTCTTTGAGGAAATAACCGCTGCGGATTGCGCCCTCAAGGTCGTCCCAATCCGTGTTTGTGTCGGAAGCGTCTTTGATTTTGGAGCGGTTTATGCGTATCTGCTGCCCGAGCTTTTGGATGATACGTTCTTTCGGCTGCCGGGTGAGGTATATGTCAAGGTCTATCCCGTCGCCGGCGTTGACGAACAGACTGAGCCAGCCTGCCGGGACTTGCGCTTTATAGCCGTTTGACGGGACAAGCAGATAGGAGTAGTAAACGCCGTCCATCTTGACGTAGTGCCCATGTGTGAAATCAATGCTGTCCGGAGCGAAGAACTCGTTTGACGGAATGGCGTCCACATCGCCGTCACCGCTTGCCATATATTTGCCGACCACTTCGTTGATACGGGCCGGCAGCGGCTTGTCGCTGCTCATCTTGCGGTTGAGCAGGTTATACAGTACATCTGTGGTAAATTCGTCGTCGTTGTCGTGAATAATGATTTCATTTCCGCATTGACGCAGATAATTCACAGCAGTACGCGCCGCCGTCTGCAGATCAGTAATGGCATCCATTTCGTCGTTGCTGCGGCGGGCGTTCCATGGTTCATACTCAAAAATATAGAAAAAGCGCCGTGATACCGCTTCTTTGGAACCTATCTGCTTTATCAGGTTGAGCGAGTCTTCCTGTAAAATCCGGCAACGCTCGTCTGATTCTTCCGCCATTTCCCTTGTTATTGTTTCGAGGTGCTTATTGATATTGGCGCTTTTTGTCAGCACCTTGAACTGCACCTTGTTAGGGCTTATTTTCAAGTAGCTGATAAAGGAATAGATGATGTTGCGTTTCTCACGCTCACTGCGGAGCAGGAAATTGATAGGCTCAACCTCGACGATTTTTACATAGCGGCGGTCTTTGGTATAGATAATGCCGTTTGCGATCTTCTCAATGGGGAAATACTCTGCTGCCGGATTGAGAAACCGTGTCGCTGGTTTGATTTTTTCTGCCCTGACTTCTTGTGGAGTATCTTCCGTTCGAGGATCCCGCCGCTTTTTTGCCGGGTGCTCCTTAATGTCGTCAAATTCCGCCGGGAAATCCTTTATCCGCTGGCCACCGACTTTATTGTTGGAATTATTGCCTGTCTTAAAGTTGAAAACCATACTGCGGTTTTGTTTTTTTTTACACCAGATGAAGGCGCCTTTGCCTTCCCGTCAGCGTCAATCCCTACTATCCGGCGGTTCTTCAGATACTTGAAAAAAATGAAGATGAACGAGGACAGACTTTCACCCGATATGCCGATAAGCCCGAACAATGCCAGCGGCAGCGCCGTCAGGCATATAATGATGATCCGTGAAGTGAGCGGCAGGCCGAGATTGATAACCGGCACCCCTGCTCCGAGAGCAAGGACGCCGGCCTCAATCGCATTCCGCAGTTTGAACATCCCTCCGAAAAATGTGCCCGTCTCAATAAAGTTGGGCGGGATGATATATGTGTTTTGTACTTCTTGTTTGTCAGCCATATTTACCTCGTTTCTGTAGTGGGATTCAACCTATGATCCAAAACGGGCCGCCGGCGCCCGCGCCCCTTCGGGCTTCATTTAGGATGAGTGAAAGCTCCCACTGCTTTTCGCTCCGGCTGTAGCTTGCTGGATCGGCGACAAGTATTTTTCCGTCTGCCGTAACGCCACGGAGTACGATATAATGGCCGCCTGATGTAAAATGCCCTTTTGACATCAAAGCGACGACCAGTTTGCCGGAAGCCAGCGCATCTGCAATTTTTTGCGCGTCGTTTACTCCTGCGCCCTCAACAGCCAAGCCGTAGGCTTTTGCGCTTTCCGGAATCAGCGAATGGTAGGAGCCGTTGCCTTCGCACCGGTGCCCATTTGCTACCGACCAATTTGCCAACTCCACAGGGTCGTGCGCTTGTCCGGTGAGAGTCGAAATGACAATAGCCATTGAAGTCGGACCGCAGCCGCCTTGACCGATAGTGCCTGATGTACCGTACATGACGGTTGCCCATCTGCTGTCAAGCTGGTTGTAATACACAACCTGTGTCTGACCGTCGGTAAAGACAATGCCCTCATAAGACGGCCCGATAATATATTCAGAGGACGTGAGATGTTGATACATGCCGTCGTCCATGAACAGGCTCATATTCTGCGCGTAGTTTTGCGCCAAAACTTTTTGCTCGCCTGTCAAATGGAAGATAGTATCAGCAAAATAATGCTCACCGTTATATGCAATGGTATAGATGACCCAGTTTTCCGTGATTCTTGTTTCTTCCTCAGTTTCGGGGTCAACTTCCGTCCGTACTCGTAATTCCGTCCGGCTGGTATATGAGTACAGCTTGTCCTTTCCTGTGCGCAGAACGCTTGCCATGTCGGACAATTTAATGCTCTCAAAGTCTTTGTCCTTCGCGGCGCAGTATTGCGACACAAATAGATTGCAGTTATAGACCAAGTTTGCGTCATAAGGATTGATGATTTCCAAACCGTCGCACCCTGATGAAGCAAACTCGCTGTTGATTCTGGCGGTAACGTCGTCAATTCCCTCAATTAAAATACTCGTTACCGTATACGAAATCTCATTGACATTCTCATAGATTGCTATGTTATCGTTCATGACCATATCAGGAGTTCCGCCCCCAAATAGCCCGCCGAAGAACGCGCCTACTGTGTTGAAAACCATCAGCGGCAGCATTAAGAGGAACAGGATCGGAATCAATGTAATAGCCGTAGCGACGATGATGATTTTGCCAAGATGCTTTCGGTTCGCCCATAACGCGCCGGCGACGGCGCCGTAAGGCCCGCCAACCGCCGCGCCCTTCGACGCGGCGGCAATCGCTTTTCCCGTTTTCACCGCGCCCTGGATTGCGCTTGCGGCGCTTGCGCTTTTTTCTGTAAGCTCAGAAAGACCGCTCTTATTATCCTCAGCCATCAGACACGATCCTTTCTGCGGGGCATGTCGGGCAGCTTTTGTATGAGGGATTCGTTATACGCGATAGAACCGTCCGGCGCCATATACGGAGTCTTTTCAACAGCGTCCTGGGCGTACTGCTTGTACCACTTTGAGCCGTCCACTGTCTCCACGGTATCGAATTTTCCCTCGGGAGCCATATACTGATCCGTGTTATACATACCGAATTGGGCGCCGTTTGGATTGTCGATAGACGTTTCCGTGCCCATGATACGTCCGCCGCCAATCTCTACATCGGAAAATGAGGGGATTGTATCGGATGTGGCGCCAGAACCGTCAGCGGTATATCCCATATATGAGTTGAGGGCCTTTACCGCAGTATCGCCGGTCATCGTTCCCGTAGAGGATACGCCGCCTTTGGCAACTGAGCCAATGACATTATTGGCAAAGTCGCCGCCCTTTTCCATTGAGGAATTGAACATAGCGCCGCCGATCCCACCGCCTTCGCCGCCTGTCGCGGTTTTCGCCGCGCCGCGATTAAATGAGCGGCTGACCGCACCTGCAAGCCCGCCGCTTAAAAAGCCGCCGGAACTGCCATTAGCGCCGTCCGCCCCATTTGAGCCGGACGATCCGCGCCCGCCAAAGCCTCTAAATCCACCGCCGCCGAACATCTTAGCCCCTGTCGAGATACCTCTCCCCGCAATCAGCAGTTCGGCCATCATGGAGCCGCCGGTGTTGCCTACATTGATGCCGAGGCTTGACATGAAGCTGTCTATCTTCTGACTTATCTTCAAAAAGGCCACGGCGCAGAGGAACCAGATAAAAATGTTGCCGGTCACAGCCTCGCGTCCGCGCGAAGCAACCTGCGCCTGTACTTCACTTTCCGTAACGGCGAAAGCGGTTGTGGAAAACATCATGGTCATAATCGCCGTCATTACAATAAAAATGATGATTTTGCGTTTGTGTTTCATGCGTTCACCTCTTTCCTTACAGAGACAATGGGTTCGCCATAAAAGCGCCGACCATTGACGTAAATAAGCGGAGACACCAGGCGTTCATAATGAGCAGGAATATTTGCCCGCCGAGCATCCGGCACCAGGATTTGAAAACATTAGATGTTGATTGTGACGCGCCCATGCTGAAAGCTACTGGAGCCGTGAAAACAAGAACGCCGAGCAGAATGTATCTCTCGGCGGCTTCAAACAACAGCTTTATGTAGTTCCACGCAAGTATGAGCACCAACACCAACACGATGATTGCAACAGCGCCGTTCGCAACGACGCCTAAAATAACCGTGACGACAGAGGCAAAACTTGCGAAGTTCAGCGGCGGTAGATCCGAAGTCATAATCCAGTGGTACGGTGTACCGCCGATACTGAGCGCCATATTCACGATTTCGTCCGAGAAATAGGCGAGTAGGATAAAAAGCACCGACCGTATACTCAACTTGACCGGATCCTCTGCCTCGATACCCGCGCCGAGACCGAAGTTTTTGAACAACTGCCAAACCCAGTTCAGCAGTATGATTCCAATTGCGAGAGCAACGAAAACACTGTACATCGTCTCCGCTGCTGGAAAATATCGCACGAAAATCGTCATATCACAGCCCAACGCGCCCAAAACCGATGTTGTAATAATGTCGAGTCCGTGCATGACCTGTTCGGCTATCCAGCCTACAATTCCATCAAGGATTCCCATGCAACCACTCCCTTCGCAGAGCGGTTATCCGGCATGGATAGATCAACCGCTTTGATGTAATTAACTGTTTTCACAGATTAAGGCGTCCATTTTCCGCCTGTGAAGAACGGGGAAATATAAGCCATGATGAAACCCAAGCCGTTTAAAATGACCCATGTGATGATGATCCGTTTGAGCCAAGACCGGGACTCATCGACTGTTTTTCCGCTTTTTGAAAAATTCATAAGCAGAAGGGCGACAGCCGCAGTGACTATGCCCGCTATGGTGGAAATCAAGAGGATTTGGTTGTAGACGTCCTTCATGATCTCGTTTGCCTTGTCCCACATGGTCGTAGCGGCAAATGCCGGTTGACTGAACGCAAAACACGCGGTCAGCACTAAAAACGACACATATAGGCACTTGCCGTAGTTGACGCCTTTTTTTTCTTTGGGCTGCAGGGATGGTAGTTTTTCTCGTTTCACAGATAGACCTCCTCGATATTTTTACTTTGCCGCTATTCGACTGAAAGAAAAACAGCACCCGGCAACGGCTGCAGAGTGCTGTTCTTTCGGCATAAATGCCGCCTCTGGCAACAAAAAACACCTTCGCAAAAAGGTGTCTGCCGTCGCCTTATTCGGTTTTGGGTACAGTTTCGAGCATGATCAGTATAGCATCTATGGATTTACGCCTCAATAGCAAAACCGTGCCAATGTTGTGCGGGATAATGCCAATGTTGTGCCAAATCTCAGCCAAGCGGATTATTGGGGAAGAAAAGCCCCAAAACCTCAAGGCAATCCTTTGATGTGTAGCCCCATAAGACTGAACTGAGGGCTTCGATGGCGTCGTGCCTTTTCCTGTAATACGTCCTGTAACTGATGTCGCGGATATGTGGGCGCAGCTTTTCAATGATTTCCTCAACATTGTGAAGTTGCTGCGGCGACAGGAAGGCATAGTGCAGGATCCAGTAATACGCCTCTCCGTTTTTATGCTTGTTCCTCAGCAGTTCGACGGCCGACTCCATCAGCT
>Ga0082212_10000924_pt1 | contig 43222 bp, 35 predicted proteins | sample TergutNt197P3_FD_71548 | JGI IMG/M metagenome (GOLD analysis project Ga0082212, IMG submission 71548) | Neocapritermes taracua P3 segment gut microbial communities from Petit-Saut dam, French Guiana - Nt197 P3 | ecosystem: Host-associated > Arthropoda: Insects > Digestive system > Gut ...
ATGCCCATGCTTACCGATATTTGGCTGTGGTTTAGTCCCAGACTTTTTAGTCGCAATATTTCTCTGTAATTGGTCATCTTCGTGACCTCCTGAATTTATTTACGCTGGCTTCAGCGCATAAATCCTATTTTATTACAGATTTATTTCTCCCTGTTTAATCTCTGCGTCTCAAATGTCTATTTCAAATGTTGCTTCTGTCCAATTCCCGCGACCCCACTGTCCAACCATCACCGTCGTATTCATTTTATTTTCAAGAATGTTATTATTATATTATTTAAGATTTAAAAATGGAGTGCTTTACAATATTGTTTCAACCGACAGTAGTTCAAATTATAAATGACAGTAAATTTTATCTGAATGGCGATAAAGACAGTGCTCATATTCATATCATTGACGAAAATCATTTGCAATTAATAGATTTCGATATGGACAACTTGACAAAGCTCTTTGAGGAACGTCTTGGTTTCTAAGAAGAAGAGTTAAAATTTATACAAGAAGCATATAGCGGTGAAATGTCATTTGAATTTGAAGAAAATAGAATAAATATTATACTTCCTAAATATAAAGGGTATAATATAGGTTTTTCTATGACTTTTATAAATAAAAATACGATTCGTTTCAGGGAAGAGCAATATATTAAACAATAAAATTCTAATCAGGAATATAATATATGGAATGAAAGTGATTCCGTCGCGGCAGAGCTTGCGAGGTTATCTGTCAAGTTACTTTATTTAGAATTGCGCTGCAAAAGTGGCGGAGATATTACAACAATAGAAAAATAAAATAAGAACTCGGCTTTTTATATTTTTGTAAAAAGCCGAGTTTTTGTGTCTGGAAAGGCACATTCGACAGCAAAATATAAATTTCGTCCCCCGAAAACGGCAGTTTGTCCCCAAGCTATTTACAAGGAATCTGTATCATGATATAATAAAATGTAATAAATCAATTTTCAGGAGATAAGATTTGATTGTTTTTTTAGCTGACAGAATATTTTCTTAATAAAAATATTATATCAAACGAAAATAAAGCAATTTACAAATATGGCGCGGAGATAACAATATCGTCTTTTTTGGGATGTTTCCTGATATTTATAACAGGAATCATAATTCATACTGTTCCCAACGGCATTGTGTTTTTACTATGTTTTTCTACAATAAGAAATTTTTCTGGCGGTTATCACGCAAATACATATTTGAATTGTAATATAAAGTTTGTGCTTGTTTATTTAACAATAATATTTTTAAAAAATAATTCCTGTAACATCAAACCTCTTGAAAAAACACAGTTAGAAAAATACGCCGTGATAACCAAAATGTTTGTTCGAAAATATTTAAAAGCCGATGATATGATTTAGCATGGCGGATAACAGAAAAAATATACAGCTTTGATATTCACTTTATGTCAACGATATCATGTTGAGCCGAAGAAGTTAATAAAAGATAATATCTTTTGGATTTTCGCGAGATTCAGAGGTTTATTATAAAAGTTTTCGAAAACAAAGTTTAAACTTTTCAAGAAGCAAAACGGTAAAAAAGCTATTTATCGTGACTAAAAAAGTTAAATATTTTTACAAAATTTAGGAGGATATTTTAAACATGAAGAATTCAATTAAAATGAGTAAGTTTAAAAGAATAAGCATTTTGATTTTAGCAATAATGATGCTTAGTACCGTATTTGCTACTACTGCTTCAGCAGGGCAAATATATACAAATCCTGTATCTTCCGGCGGTTGCACAGGCACAGGGAATTTATACGCAACAAGGGTGAACGACTATATCCGTATAGGGGCGGCTGGGACTTACGTAACCGGCTCAGGAACTGTTACTTCAAGGGCATGGTTATACGTACACGGCTGGTCGAATCCGTGGGAAGGTTTCGTTTCTGGAAACGCTGCGAGTGGTGTGAGTGCGAATAGCGGGCAACAGATTTTCACAGCTTCGGATAATGCCCAATGGGTTAGAAGTGAGCATCATTTTAGAATAGGAAATGGCAGCTGGATAAACGTACACACTGGCAGTGGTTTACATTTATCAATTTGGGATCTCTAAACTCTAATCGGTGTTTTCTATTATTTTAAACACAATTGTAAATGGCGGGACATTTCTTGGGGAAGTCCCGCCGCATTATCAAGCTATAAAAATCAATAAATTTTAATCACCATTAAATGGTTGTCAAGATTTAAAATAAACTAGAAAAATATTGCAAATTATGCGAACGATAGATTATAATATTTCAAAGAAAAATCAGATTTTTTTGAAATATATACTCATTTAACCTAATATATCGCTAGTACGATTGACAATATCCTTAAAATATGCTAAAATATAAAAATGAATTACAGTAAAGATTTACGCGAACGTGTGCTTGCATATATAGTAGAAGGACACACAAAAAAAGAAACAAGCGAGGTTTTCAAAGTAGGCACGACCACGATAGAATCGTGGAAAAATTTGCTTTCGGAAACGGGTAAATTAGATAAGAAACAACTGTCACACAAGCCCAGAAACTTCGAGTCCGAAAAATTACGTGCATACGTGTCAGAAAATCCGGAGACTACATTAGCCGAAATAGCGTCAGAATTCGGCGGCTCGCCGTCAGGAGCGTTCGCTGCACTGGAGTGCGGAAAATGACTTTAAAAAAACAACAGTTGCCTACAGTGAACGCAACGAGGAGAAACAAACGGCGTTTGATGCTCAAATTGCGGGACTTCCCTGTGGTACTCCGCTTGTCTATGTTGACGGGTGCGATATAGAACGTCATGTTGTTCGAAAGCAGGCGCGTGCGCCGAAAGGGGTTCGCGTGGTCGTGAAACGACTGGGTAAGAGAGAAAAACGTATGAACGTTGCGAATGGTTTGGGTAGTGATAAAGTCATTCCGCCCGTTGTGTATGGTTGGACAACTAAACACGTTTGGTTTGAGGACTACAATTCTTTACAAAATGCTATTGTGGACTGTTTTCATTCGATTTGGCTATACTTAGTTTCAAAATCGGCTAAAATTCAATATAGGAGGAAAAGTAAATGATTAGAAAAATTAGTGGAATATTCATAGTATTCATAGTATTTATATCTTTTATATCTTGCCAAAGCCAAACTACTGATGGGATAGAAAACGACTATAACGCAAATTCAAAAACGATACAAATATATAATAATAGACTATATTACTTTGATGGAACTACTGTAGCGTACAGACGTTTAACAGATTCGCCGGAAAATATGGAGATACTTTGTTCCGATTCTTTGTGTGGTCATGCTTCTTATTCTTGTCCATTATTTTTAGGTTGGAGTCCGAGTAGAATAATGGCTATTGATGGTGAGGAATCAAGAAAAAACAATAATTATCCTATTATTTATATATCTCATTGGATTGCCAATTCTGAATCAAGCAGAGATGGTAGTTATAGAATTATTAGATATAATAGTGCAAAGAATACTTCTGAAGTCATTATTTCAAATATTCCCAATCCAATCGCCTTTTTTTATTTATACAAAAATTATATTTTTTATGTCACGGCTGATGGAGATGCGGGATATAATATACATTCTGTTGCAAAAGATGGCAGAAATAAATATTCCCTTGACAATCCAAACAATAATTTGTATATCCTTATAGGAGCAGAAAATGATACTCTTTATTATTCAGATTGGTTCGGAAATATATTTCTATCCGATTTACAATTAAAATCAAACTCATTCGTCATTCAGACAAATTCTGCTATGGGAGCAGCATATATATATGATGGTTTTTTATATTATGCTAACGATTATGGCATTGCCGCTATCATGGGTACGACAGAAATTATGAATTGTAATTTTTATAGAATACCGCTTGATAATCTTAGCGATATTCAACCAGAAAAATTAATTGAAAATGTTTTTTATTCTATACTGCCATATTGCTTTCAAGTTAAAAATAGACTTTATTACTGTGCTGCTTTACCGGAATATATAGGATTAGGACATTATTACGCTGCCAATAATGAAAAGCAAGATATTGATTTTTATTATAACAGTACGGGGACTATTTATTCTTATAATATGGAAACAGGTGAAGTGCGAGTGGAGATAGAAAACGATGGTTTTGATTTATTATCATTTTTTGGCGGTTCAGGAGATTATATTATATACGATTTATACAGGGTTCAGACAGATATAACAAAACCATACGGAAACTTTGATGAAACGCCTTTATTCGCTTTTAATATCGTAAGTAAAGAACAAATAGAAATAACAGGAGTTAGACCTTAAAATTACAAATAAAAATAATCATTAAGGCAGGAAATTATATGCATCGAATGATATTATACGAAATTAAAAAAATTTTTACGCAAAAATTTGTCAGAATATTATTTGTATTATTGATTTTGGGAAACATTGTTATTTGTATCGCAATAGCTGTCCAAGATAATAATAAGATACCCGATAAATATTGGAAAAGCATAATGGATATGTATAAGATTTCTCCGCAGGCAGTAGAAGAAATTAATAACTCTTTATATGAAGAAATCTCTGAACAAATTGAAGCTCATATATATGCGATTGAAAATAATATGACAGAGCTACCCATTATTATGCAATTTAATTATATAAATTATAAAAATTTTACTGATTTTGACCTTTTCAATTCATTTATTCAATATCGAGATAATGTAGAAAATTACCAAGAAAATTTACAGATATATATAAATCAAGCGATACGTAGAAAAAAAGATATTGAGGATTTAGCAAATAATAATTCTTTTATTTATGATTATCAAAATAAAATTATATTATTATATACTAAGCTCTCAGATGAAGTAAATATTGAGTTTGACTATGTATACGGTTGGGACAGATTATTTAATTATGCTGGTACTATGTTATTTGGGTTTATAGCTGTATTGATTGTAGGATGTTTATCATTTTCATATGATAAATATTGCGGTATTGAAAAAATTATAAAAACAACAAAAAAGGGGAAGTATTCAATAATATGGGCTAAAATCATTTCCGTTATCATATTATCTGCCATGATTTCGATGATTTTTTCTATTCTATCTTTTATAACTATAGGTATTTTTCGCGGATATTCGAATCCATTAAACGCAATTCAATTACTTTCGGATTATTTGCTTTGCCCATTCAATATAACATTTATCGGCGCGTATATTATGACTTCATTATTAAGAGTTGCTTCTTGTATTGTGCTTGGCTTATTTGTAACATTTATATCCATATTTTTAAATAAATATTCAGTTACGTTATTCGGCGGTGCGATTTTAATATGGTTAAATTATAGAATTAGTATTATTAACACATCAAGTCAATATAAACATTTAAATTTACTCTCTATATCTTCAGCACATGATATGTTGTCACGTTACCGCGCTGTTTCTGTTTTAGATAATGTTGTTGATTTTTTTGTTATATTAGTTTTTTCGATGACAATTTTAACTTTAATATGTATTGTAGGTATTGTATTTATATCGTCGTCAAATAGGTTTAGCATAAATATAAAAATGTCATATTTAGATGATATATTAAAATATTTAAAAATATTTAAATTAAAGATTATGAACTCAACTATTTTATATAAACACAATAATGTACGTAAATATCCTAAATATCTGCTATCATGGGAATTTTCAAAAAATAAAATATTAGTGTTTATTTCTTTGTTTCTTGTTCTTATAAAGATATATACTATATATGATGAATATTCTTATAAAAAATCATATACCGATGATATTTACAAAGATTATATGACTTATCTTGCCGGCCCGCTTACTGATGAAAAACTTGAATATATAAATAAAGAATTTGAATATATAAATCGTATAAATAATGGTATGTCTGGAATGATTAAAAATTATATGTCTGGAAGAATTACGTTTGATGAATATGAAGCGTATGTAGAAGAATATAAATATACACAAGCAAGAAAAGACATTATTCTACAAATAAAACAACATGGAGAATATTTATTTGAAATAAAGGAAATACACGGAATTGATGCTTATTTTATTTATGATACTGGAGTATTAAAAATTATCGAGCGTGATTTTGATATATTTTTATATATTATAATTGTTTTATTTGCAGGAGGATTATTTATAAAAGAATTTAACAATAAAGATACATTTTTATGTTTTGCTAATATGCTTCGTACTATGAAAAACGGAAGGCATAAAACATTTTTTACAAAATCAATCTTAGCCATATTCATTTCTCTGTGTTTTTATATAATAATAACTATTATTGATTTTGCTTCTGTTTTTTTTAATTATATGATACCGAATCTTGATGCGCCGCTTATTAGTCTGAGAAATTACGAAAATATTGCTTCTGATATATTAATTATAGAATATTTGATTTTAACAATATTCGTTTCCATTTCTGCTGTTTTAATTTTATCAATTATAGCCATATCAATTTCACAGTTATTAAAAAATCCTATTTCTGTGTATACTGTGATTTTGTTGTCCACATTTACTCCGTATGCGCTTACTACTTTGAATGTGCCTCTATTCCAATATTTTGATTTTACACATTTTATGGGAGCAGACAGTTTAGTCAAACTTTCTATTGATACGAACATATTAGGGAAATATGGATATATGTTTATATTCTTACTAATAATAATCGGAATCAGTATATATTTATATAAATTGTCTTATAAAAATTATTGTATAAAGTAAATAAATAGGTGATAAATATGAATTTAAAATTAATGAATATAACAAAATTTTACGGAAAAAATAAGGCTCTCTCTAATTTTACGACAGAACTAACAAGTGGGATTTATGCACTTCTTGGACCGAATGGTTCTGGTAAATCGACCTTGATGAATATTATCACAAATAACATCAATGCTGATAATGGCAATATAACTTACAACAATGAAAATATTCATACAATGGGAGAAAGATTTAGAGAAAAACTTGGTTTTATGCCGCAATATTCAAGTATGTATCCTAATTTTTCAGTAGAACAGTTTATGTGGTATATAGCAACATTAAAAGGTCTTGATAAACATGAAACTAAAAAACAAATCATAAACATTTTACAAGCAGTTGAGTTAGATGATTCTCCTCATAAAAAAATCAATTCGTTATCGGGTGGCATGAAACAACGACTTGCGTTAGCACAGGCTGTTCTCGGCAATCCCGAAATATTGATACTTGACGAACCAACAGCCGGACTCGATCCGAAACAACGTATCGCAATAAAAAATTATATATCTAAAATTGCATTTAATAAAATCGTAATATTTGCCACTCATGTCGTGCCGGATATAGAATTTATCGCCAAGGAGATAATCATATTGAAAAAAGGTGTAATTGTCGATATACAACCTTCTGCTGAACTTACAAAAAAAATTTCAGATAAAGTATGGAATATAATTACAACAGAAAATAATATTCAATTAATGCAAGAAAAATATAAAATTATAAATATATCTAAAATCGAAAAAGGCATTGAATTGAGAGTATTGTCAGAAGATAAACCAAACGAAAGTGAAGTTAAAAATGTCGCTCCCACACTTGAAGATTATTATTTATATATATTTGATAACATATAAATAACCTCTTCTCGTAGCAAGACCGCAATGTATTTATCAAAATTACTTTAGAATAGCTTTTATCGCAAACGGCAGGAATTATTCACATAGAAAAAATAGATTTGTCAAGTTAACATGAAAAAAACAGGAGAAAACACCGATAAAACCTGTCATATCACAAGGAGTCCTGCAAACAAAAGTCAAGCGATTTTGAAAACATTTAAAAACGATTTACAGATGGTTCACAAAAGAAAAAACGGCAAAGCAAATCAAGGCGGAAAAGTAGATTTTAAAAAAATCCCGCCTATAAAATAAATGATAGATAAATTAAGATTGCACGTCTAAATTATTGAGGTATTCTTTGACTTTTGCGTGGTAAATACGCAAAAATTTATTAGCGGCAGCAGTCATGTAAACAAAATAAGGCTTACCCTCTTTACGTTTCTTGTCTAAAAATTGATATACAGGTTCATCAGCAGGCGAACGCCTTAAATGTGTTGTGGCAATCTGATACAGCGTCTTACGCAGATGAGGAGAGCCGCGCTTAGTGGCAGGGTTGCTCTCGGATTTGATTTTACCGGACTGGTTGACTTCAGGGTCAATGCCAGCAAAAGCAACAATCGCACCACGATTTTCAAAGCGTCTGACATCGCCGAGTTCAGCCATGAGCTGCGCTGCCGTAATGTCACCTACACCGTACATGGCAATCACAGCGTTGTATTCAGGCATCAGTTTCGCCAAGCGCAGGACTTCAGCCTTGATAGACATGAGAACCTTTTGAGCTTCGGTGAGCGCGTTGGCGGCGGATGTGATGAGCAGTTTAGTATTCGCGTTTTTCGGAAGCGTAGGGAAATGTCCGGCACTGGCGATGTAGGCATCTTCTGCTTTCGTATTAGAGAAATGATACCCCTTGCGTTTGCACCATTTCTGATAACGCTCAGTGAAGGTTTGCTGACTACTGCGGGTAATGCAATCGCAGTGCCAGAAAAGCGTGACAAAATCTACCCATTTTTGATGCCCGTCAGCGCGGGTCGGGCTGTCAAAGAGTTCGTTTGCACCGGGAAAGGTCTTGTCAAGCAGAGAGATTAGATTATTTTGCAGTGCCAATGATGTTTTCATGTACAGATTATATTGGCGGCTGAATAATTTAAGTTGCTGCCTGACAGCATCAACAGGAGTATATTCACGCAAATCTTTCCAGTTATCAAGTCCGTATTTGGCGATTTTAAGCGCATCTTTCCTGTCGCTCTTGACCTTACGGACACTGCCGCCGCCACTCTGCTTGATGAGTATGGGGTTAAGTATACTGACATATATGCCCATTTCATGCAGAGCAGCCGCGACCGGTTCGTGATACCGTCCTGTGGCTTCCATTATGACGCGTGTATTTTCTCCGAGTCCGATGATTTGATAGGCTAACCTTTCAAGTTCGATTGTGCTGTGGATTACTTCAACGGATTTTTGTACTACTTCTCCTAATGGGCGCAATATTGCTACCATGCTTTTGCCTTTCGATACGTCGATTCCGATTGAGTTCATTTCGATTCCTCCTGATATTTTAGTTGGTACTGATAACGCTCTTTATTCAATGCTTATTCAATCTCCCGGGTTACACGAACTCACCAAATGGCGGGACTACCTGCGCAAATCGAACTCTGCTATTGAGAGAGCGGACGACTGACTCCTTGACGAACGTGATTTTATCAGTATCTCGGTAGACACGTCTTTCCAATACTCTCTCAGTTTAGCAGTTAAACATGAAACGGCAATAGACACGGCTGGCTGCCGTGCCTATAACCTTATTTTATATTGTAGGAGGTAAAGTTATGGTTTACAAAACGGTGATTCCATCAGCTTTTCATAATATTTTCTCCTTTTTAACTTTACAGAGCCGAAAAAATTACGAGGAGATATATTTATGAAAAAATTTATAATAAAAATAATCCTACTTAGCATGACCACTTTTATTATCATGCCTTGTGTTTCTTGTAAGAATGATAATGATAATGATGATATTAACGAAGTTACAGTAGAGAGCATAAAAAGTATGGTAATTGATACAGGATATACAATAATCGAAGAAATTGAAACCTCTGAATCTTCAGCAAGAAATATAGTTGGTGGTTTCGTATTTATTTTCCCCAGAGAAAATGATGATATAAACATTCCTGTTTTAGAATTTAAAGATAATATTTCTGCTACTATTTACGCTGAGGATTTTAATATGAGCGGAGGTTGGGCAACTATTATTAATGATAATTTATTAATTATTGTTCGTGCTGAATACGGTATTCTTTCAAATAATGAGAAAATATTTTTTGAAAATTTGATAAATGGAAATATTATTAAATAAATTATGCTAAAACAAATTAGCGGTATAAAAAAAGCAATAAACATCCTCAAAGAATAATTTTAGGAGGCGACTCATTATGAAAAAGTTAATTACAATTCTTGCGGTATTAATGTGCCTTAGTATATCTATGACCGTTGACGCGTAAAGCGAACCCGATGCACAAAATAATCCTAACGCGAACGCAGGCATCAGCGAGAATGTCAATGAAGTGTTGCCAATAGGCGATGGTAACGGAAGTAAATTCAATATGTGGGCGTGGGCTATCGGCGGTATTTTCATTCTCGGAACGGCGACAATTCTATACACAAACCGTAAACGATTAATGACCGCTATCAAAGATAGCGCATTAACCCCGTCCGATAATGTTTTCAAATCCATCATGGAAAAAGTTAATAACGAAAAAAATAAACAACCTTAATATGACAAGTATTAATAAAAATGTTATTGACCGCAATTTTGCCCCTGGTGGATAAAATTTCCGATTGCACTTAACCCTGTAAATTTTCTTTCCATTATTTAAATATAAAAAAACATAAAAATTTGAATTTTTATAAAAATATAAAAAGCCGAATAACTATTTTATTCTTCTACTGACATGACTTTCATGACGAATATTCCGTTTTCTTCAAAATTATCAATTATTCTGTTATATTTTTTATCCTGTACTTCTTACAATTTTGCCTGTGAAAACAAACGGATTGTTTTATCACGAGTCCCATTTATTTTTTCATCTCAACACTCAACTTATGCCCGACCGATGAATTTATCAGTTGGGATAAATATAATTTATGTAAGGCAAGCATGATTTGCCCTGCTTAATCAGTATTGATGATGCCGAGATGTTAAACAGAGTAGTAAAATTATACCGACTGCCTGAAAACACGGATGTAGTGGTTTCGAAAGAATATTGTTGTCCTGTCTGCCGGAATACTTTTGGGGAGTGAAATGTTGTGTTGCCGGGGTATGCCCTTGCGATATGCAAAATCGCCTTGTGCGGGTCAAGATTTTACATTACAGATAACTCTCTATACACTTTTTTGCAGACGCGCCGACTTGCCCCAACATATAAGCTTAAAATACTCGAAGTATTTTAAGCTTGATTTTTATATTACAAATACAGGACTCTTTATTATATAGTGGTTTAAAATAATAATGGTCGTTCATTGAAATAAAAATCTATGGCGAAATCAAGTATAGAAAAGCGAGTGGAATTGTATTTGAGCCATATCTTGAAATTAGCCCATGCCTGTTCTATTGGATTGAATTGCGGACAATACGGCGGCAGAAATATCACTATCACTCCGTGTTTTGCCGCTATTTCAACTAACCTCCTTTTGCGGTGAAATGACGCATTGTCCATGACTATAACCGAATTTTCAGGAACTTCCGCTAAAAGCTCCCACTCAAACCAATCCTCGAAAAACAAGGCGTTCGTCGTATGCTCATAGTTTCGCACCGCTATAAACTTTTTTCCGCTCACTCCGTAAAATATTCCCGCCACTATGTTTACCTTTTTCTCTCGTTTCCCCGGCTTTTTATCGTAAACCTTCACACCTCTTTTTGCGCGCGCATACAACCGCCGCTGTTGGCGGTTTAATCCGCTTTCATCGACGAAAATGAAGTTTTTTACACGATATATCGCTATGCTTATCAGCAATGCCAGCATATATGTTATTACTTGAACCGGACATATTTCCTCATAGATGAACTGTTTTTTTTATCGTGATTTTCAGCCTTTCCAGTGCGTAATGCACTGCTTGTTCAGTTACTCCAAATGGTTGCGCGAGTTCTGCAAGCGTTGCGTCCGGCTTCCTTTCCAGTGCCTCTGCTAATTTTTTCATGTCTATCTTGCTTTCTCGCCTTTCTTTGTATTGCGGCTCTAACGAACCTCTTTCCGCAAGCAATTTCCGCCATTCTCTTACTCTTGATCCATATATGCCGAACGCTTCGTACAATTCCTGTTCACTATGTTCTTTGTCCATATATGCGATTGCTGCTTCTCTAAAATCTATACTATATGCCATTTTTATATTTTACCATTTTTTATCCCTTTTGTCAACGTTTATTATTTTAAACAACTATATATAAAAAAATATGCAAATTTTATGGTACAATAATATGTTATATAGCGTACAGAGTATGTTAAAATTATAAAAAAAATATTATTTGATGTTTATATATTATATGAGGGTTTTATCAGGGTTTCGATATTTAACGCGAGTGGATTTACAATGTTTGCTAATAAACATTATAATTTTTTTGATAAATTCCCACAAATTTAAGGTAGCCTTATATTTATTTTAAGCCTTATATTTGTGGGAATTTTTTTATAAAAAATAAATTTCGCTAACATTTCTGTTTGGTTACCAATATCATTTAATAATTTTTTATTGGCATAATTCCCCGCTGCTCTGTGGCGAAGACGAGTTCATTTGACGAAATTAACCACGGTATGCAGTGCTATATTATATAAAAAATTTACTACTTTCTTCTTTCTCGTCCGATATATTTAGTTCTTTCATTTTATCCCGCTGTGAAACATGATAGGAAATAAATACTGTTTCTAACGACGTTTTAAAATTTTCGATTAAATTTAATTGTTGAGATTCTTCAGCTCCGTTAAAATTAATATTTTTATAATTAAATACAACGATTCCTATAAAATAGCCGTTTTCATTAAATACTGACATACTGATATGACTCGCTGCTTCTTTCATAACGGGACAATGCCATTTTTCTTTTATTAATTGAGTATCTGGGATTATAACAGACGTTTTACTGAGTTCTTCTATCCATTCGGCTACTTGGGAATACGGTATGCGCTGTAATCCAAATATTTTTTTAGATATTTCACCATAACGACTGTCTTCTGCAAGGCAGGTGACAAACATATTATGCAGTTTTGAAGTTGCGGTTGTACCGTTTTCAAGCTGTATATATATAACTTGGTCGGCGTGTGAGCGGTCTTTATATACATTGCATAATTCTTTGATTTTTAATATAGCCCTGCGTGATTCATCATGCAGCCATGCGTTATATTTTTCCTGCGCTTTTTTGTTTTCGATTTTTTTTATAGCTTTGGACTTCTGCTTTACTTTATTTCGTATTTTTATAAATACGGCAATCACAGCAGGTATGATTATAAGAAATATCATTTCTATTTCACTTAAAAGTTCTGTTATTTTGTTAATATCAAGCATTTGTGTTGCATCCTTTCTTATATTTATTTTTATAACATTAGAACAATTTAAATTATCATAAGATGTGTTTATAATTAAAAGCATTTGATACCATTTTATATTGAAAAAAATATAATAAAAAAATTAAATATCAGCGTTTACATTCGGTATAGAATTTTCTCCTTAAAGTTCAAAGGGGGAATTCATGTGCAAAATCTTGAAAGATTGATAAGGTTAGCCCAAGAAAACGATGAAAACGCTATGCTTGAAATTATAGGAAAATTTCAGCCGCTTATCAACAAATATTTCAAAAAATCATATTATAATGAGGACATGAAAAACGAATTGATATTAAAATTGATAGAAGTAGTAAAAATTGAACTTAAACAAAATAATTTATTGAACCGAAATGAAGGCAGTCTTGTAAATTATATAGTTGCCTCTCTGTATCACCAATATCTCGCCATCTCCGATAAAACCGATAAAAAATCGAAATTTGAATTTTCTCGCGAAGATGATATAATAATCAAATTAATAGACTTTCATAAATCATATTCTGATAAAAATATAGAAAAATTTATCTTATATGATTCATTTCGAGAAATTTTAACTGAGAGAGAATTCTACTGCTTATATTTTATTGAATATATGGGCTATACAGCTGAAGATTTAGCTGTAATATGGGGTGTTACAAGGCAAGCATGTAATCAATGCAAAAAACGAGCGCACGATAAAATAAAAAAACATTTTAGTTTTTCTGAATTGATGGACTTATTTCAACTGTAGACTTATGGCGATACTGACATTTAAAATTATTTTCAATATTTTCTGATTAAATTTTTGTTATATAACTTTAAAGGAGATAAGAACTGCTGAAAAGTAAACACTCATGATATAAAAAATAATAAAAAACAGGATAGTATTTATTCAAATTAAATATTATCCTGTTTTTATCTCCGAAATATTGAGGATTAAGTGCATTATATTGTTTGATTTGCAATTTCAACAATTTATTTTTATAAAATATTTTTAGCAGGGCGTTTACATTCCATGATTAACTATCTCTTTTATTTATATAGAACAGCAAAATAAGAACTGTGCTGCAGAACAGTTATTTATTTTAAGCTGATAAATCATTAATTAAAGAGGAGAATTGTATATGAAACCGAATGATGTTTCAATGTCAGGCGCGGGTGTGCCAAAAGAAGGGCGATATATTATTACGTTCAAAAACGGGAAGTCTAAAGAGAATTTCATAAAAGACAGGAATAAAAATAATAAAATCAAGAAAAATTTCGGAAAGCAAGCGGCATTGGCGGCAATTCTGACTGACGCAGAAGTTACAGAACTTTCGGCAAGCTCTGAAATCCTATACGTAGAGCCGGACTCAAACGTAGAAATGCTTTCACACGGCAAGCCGGACAAGGCTGACAAAGCGGTGAAAAACATGGACAAACACGGACAAACCGTGCCGTGGGGAATCGCTTCAATCGGCGCGGCTGCTACTTTGCACAAATACGACGGAAAAAAAGTAAAAGTCGCGGTATTTGATACGGGTGTATCTAATCATGAAGATTTGGAAATAAGCGGCGGCGTATCGTTTGTGGACTATACAGACAGCTATTCAGACGATAATGGACACGGAACGCACGTAGCGGGAACGATTGCGGCGAAAAATAACAAGCTTGGCGTTGTGGGTGTAGCTCCTGATGCCGAGATATACGCTGTAAAAATACTGGATAGTGCAGGCAGAGGCAGTTACAGCGGCATCATAGCTGCTCTCGAATGGGCAGTTGATAATGGTATTGAAATCATCAACATGAGCTTGGGCAGCAATCAGTTCAGTTCTGTATTGCATGTCGCTATCAAGTACGCGGTGGAGGAAGGTATCATCATCGTAGCGGCGGCGGGCAATCAGGGTGAGGGCGAAGATACGGTGATGTACCCGGCAAAATATCCCGAAGTAGTCGCAGTCGGCGCGGTGACTGAAGAATACAAGGCAGCGAATTTTTCAAGCAGAGGTTTGGGGATTAATATAGTCGCACCAGGCGCAGAAGTGTTGAGTACGCTGAACGATGGCGAGTATGCGTCGATGTCAGGCACATCAATGGCTGCTCCTCATGTGAGCGGAGCATTAGCGGCATTGAAATCAAAAAACAAAAAATTCGGTTCGAACGAGCTGATAAACAGAATCTACGAAACAGCGACGCCTTTAGGCGATTATTCCACGTATGGGTGCGGGTTCTTGAACTTCGCTTATGCGGCGGGAGAAATCGACGGAGCTGTTATTTCTGTGTCGAATCTTGATATGCCTATTTATGATAACGAAATAAACGCCGATACTGATGAAACAAGCGAAAATGTTATCATTTATCCTAATGAAAAATTTATTGTTTCTCCTGAAGAAAAAAGTGCCGAAATAAAAGAATGCGAAGAATTGCGGATATATATAGATTATATGCACCCTGAAGATGATTTTACTATGGAAAAATACCCTGAACCAATTTTACAGGAAAGCATAAATAATTCAGAAAATGATTTTACAGCGAACGCCACGGCATCTATAACAGTTTCAAACATTACGGCAACAACAGCATCTTTCTCAATAGTATTCCCGAACTCGCAAAGCCCGAACAATTATATGTATTTCTATGATACGCAAACATGGCAGAATTACGACTGGGTAAACGATATACCGAGAGTGCCGGACGCTGCGCCAAATACAAAAGACGGGTCATATAATGTGGCAGACCTTGTTCCGAATACGGTATATAAAATAGTGTTGAAATATTACGACGATAGCTTGAAGCAATGGCAGGAAACCGTTAAAACATTTACTACAGCGGCATATACCGGAAGTGACGTATCAAAAAATACCGGGGGCAAAATTACGTATACACTGCCTGGATATATGAATAACCTGATAACTCAGGCATCAATGACTAATGCGGACACCGCTTTTGATTTAATGCAGGACTTAGTGGGAACGCCGTCTTCTTTGGGCAATTCGTTTAATGTGGGTACAAGCGGAAGTTTAGGTACGACCGAGGGTGGAACAATCGTTGCTGTATCTGGAAATCCAATAAAATATGTAGAAGGTTTTTTTAATGAACATTTATTGTTCTTGACTAAAAAATCAAATACTATCTTACGGGTATTATTGCATGAAATGGGGCATAATTTTGATTCCCCCCGCTGGAATTTCGAACCGGAATGTTTAGCCGAATTAAAAACAGCGTATGTGTTTGAAAAAGGTAATCACACTTTTACACAGGGTCGGCTTACGTATAGCGGAAGTAATGTGAAAAATTTCTATAAAACTCATCCAATCTACGGTTACGATGATTCTGTCGCAAACAATCAATATAATTGTTGGGGATTAGTATATAATATCCTAAAGATAAAAGACACAATCGGCTGGGAGCCGTTCAAACAAACATTCAGATTTTTTAATTCGCTCGCAACCGGGTCTGTACCGACAACCAATATTGGCAAATTTAATATGTTCTTGACAAAATTACGCGATTTCAGCCCGGCTAAAACTGATGTTATCGCTATGTTCACACCGCAGGAAAAGAGCGTATATGAGGGTAAGATAGGCGGTACTATGGCGTATTATACCGGAACGGTAAATACAGACGACCATAGCAATGATATATGGGATGGAACATGGCTGACTTTAGATATACCTATGAACGGCGTTATAAATTATGCGGGTGATATAGATTGCTTCAGATTTAAACCAGCAACTACTGGGAGATATATTGTAGCTTCTGGTGGTAGCACTCCGCTTACATTGGAAGGATTTGAGTTGCTCCAAAATGGTTCGTGCTGGAGTAAATTCGAATTATTCACAGATGCTGTAAGCAATTTCAAGAAAGTTTTTGATTTCACTGCGGGAACGACGTATATGTTCAAAGTAAAACACACAAATGTGGCGGCTGCTTCAGGGGATTATACTATCACTGTAAAGAAAGATGATGGTTCTGTTGACGACCACAGCAATTCTATATGGGAAGGAACAGAGCTGGAATTAAATGTACCGATGAGCGGAAAAATCAACTACGCTGGTGATATAGATTGTTTCAAATTTACTGCACCGGAAACCGGAAAATATATAATAGTTTCTGGCGGAAATACTCCGCTTGCGATACAGCAGATGTGGAAATCGGTATCAGGAGGCGCATCAGGAATTAGCCCGCAATTTTCGGATGCGGCAAGCAATTTCAAAAAAGTGTACGCATTTGAAAAAGGTGCTATGTATATGTTCGGGGTTGCACATACAAATACGTCTGCTACGTCAGGTGATTACACGATTACGGTAAAAAAAGATGATGGGTCTATTGATGACCATCCTAATGAGATATGGGAAGGAACTATGTTAACTTTAGACATTCCGATGCCTGGAAAAATAAATTATGCGGGTGATATTGACTGTTTCAGATTTATTCCGCCTACAACGGACGAATATATGATAGTATCTGTTGGCACACCTCTTGTATTGCAAGCAGTGTATGAACTGCTTTTAGGTGGGTCAGCTCAAGGTAAATCAGCAGTATACACATATTCTTCTTGTAATTTTCAAAAAGCGTTTACGTTAACCGCAGGAACAACATATATGTTCAAGGTAGCGCATATATCTAATACAGCTTCATCGAAAAATTATGAAATATTAATCACCAAAGGAATTAACCAAGGAGACCAAACAACAGCACTTGAATATAAAACGCTTGCTGTATCTGATAATCTAACTTCACTTGCTACACCGCCATTCGGTTCAAATTATATATTTTTTGACGGAGAAAAAGTAGACAGGATTTTTAAAAATGGTAAATGGCTTGTAAGTTTAAATGATTTGATAATAGCACTAAAAGGAAGCGGTACGACGCGCGAGCCTTCAAACGGCGGCATTCGACTTCACCACGCAAGCGTTTTTAAAGATACTGATTGGGGTAGGTCAACTGTTTTATATTTCTATTTTAGAAACAATGCTATGAATGTAGATTTTGTGCATCCATATACCAGTAACGGAATAGATACTATTGAAGATGTAATTGAGTATAGGGATAATACAATGTGGTTAGGATTTAAAGGTGCTAATCGGCAAGCAATTGATTTTTATGTTGATATTGATGCTTTCTGTGAATTACTTACGAATGTAAGTATCACTCCAACAATAACTTATCCAGTAACCAGTATAAGTATAAACAGCAATAGCAGACCTACTGACAATACCATACTGACAGGCACATCGCATACTGGTTTGAGTGTAAATGTAAATCCATCTAATGCAACAAACAAGGCCGTTACATGGAGTTCAAGCAACCCGAATGTTGCCACAATAAACTCATCAACAGGTGTGATTACTGCTGTTGGCTCGGGAAAAACGATTATTAAAGCAACTGCTAACGACAACACTAATAACGCGTCTGTTTCTTTCGAGCTGAATGTTACAACTGCTGATTTATTCATCCAAACAACTGTGTGGAATTATCTTATCAATAAAGGATTTACTAAACAACAAGTAGCGGGAATAATGGGTAATGCTATGCAAGAATCTGGATGGAATCCATTACGTCGCGGTGGCAGCAGTCAATATTGGGGATTATTTCAAATTGGCAGTACAGGGCAATATATGGGTGTAGCAAAGCATTTAGCCGAAGAATTACACAAAAAATACGCCGAAGCTGGTCTTGATGTAAATGCTTATGGGTATAATGTATCAACATACCAAGGTATTGGAGCACAGAGCAATATACCTTCAAATGATTTGCGAAAAATATTAGCAGTCCAATTAGATTTCGTATATGATTGCAGACCAACAAGCCTTGATTGGATAACACCGCTAAAAAGTGCTACTTCGGTTGAAGAAGCCGCTGAAGTTTTTTTAGTACGCTTTGAGGGAGCAGTATCTACTAATAAAATACCAGATAACATGATATCGTATTTTACGCCTTTTATTGGCGCATATTATCAAGAAACAAAAAAAAGAAGAGACTATGCGTTATATTATTATGGGCAATTCTCGTAACAAACAAGCGCAAACGGCGGTTCGCTTTGAACCGCCGTTTTTGCTAATTTTTTATATAATACTCCTCATCTTCAACAAAGTTCAACGCTCCAACACGCACCTCTTCATCTACGAATATATATTCAGCCTTAAAACATAATGTAGGTTGACCCTTAACTTTTTCAGAGTCGTAAAGAACATTGAAAAAGAAATAGGAATATTCAACTAAACGGTCATTTTCAATGGCAATTCTGTTACCATGATTATACGCTTCGATCACTTTATCCAAAGGGATTTCAAATTCCCATTCTCCCCGTTCCACAATCACATCATTAGCGATTAATTTATAATCATATGGCGGAAGCGATTCAACAGGTATTATAGAAAAGCTTTCCCTGTCAAGTATAGTGAATTTTTCAGACCCGCCTCCATGTCCCCCATGTTCATAATCAACGAAAATTAAATAATCACGGTCATCACTAAAGAACTTACCATAATAAAATCTGAACTCACTTCTTGCCAGTGGGCGATTATACAACCACAATAGTCCTTTGTCATCTGCTTCTATATATATATCAAACATCATTTCATCACTTAAAGCTTCAATAGCGTAAGCATATATATTTAATTCAGGCACTGATGCCAATAATTGTTTATTCGATTCGACAATGTTATTATTATCTAGTGGATTCGTTGGTATCGAAATTTGTATTTCTGGATATTCTGTGATTATATTTTTATTTGATGTAATATCGAAATTATCAATATCTATAGTTACCGAATCATTGTGCAATTGCGAACAGCCTGCACACCATATCAAAATTAAAACAGTAAAAATAATAAGTATTTTTTTAGGCATTTGTATTATCCCTTTCAATGGAATTATTAAAAATATTATATCATAATAAAAATAGAAAGTCAATATTCAAGAAATAATTGAAAAGTTAAAAATTAAATATTTTAAATAGAGCGTTTACATTCTGTGATTCACTCTCTCTTTTATTTAATAGAACAGCAAAATAAGAGCTGCGCTGCAGAGCAGTTATTTATTTTAAGCTGACAAAAACAATTAATTAAAGGAGAATCGAATATGAAACCTAATGATGTTTCAATGCCGGGCGTAGGCGCGCCAAAAGAAGGGCGATATATCATCACGTTCAAAAACGGGAAGTCTAAAGAAAATTTCATAAAAGACAGGAATAAAAATAATAAAGTCAAGAAAAATTTCGGAAAGCAAGCGGCATTGGCGGCAATTTTGACTGACGCAGAAGTTGCAGAACTTTCGGCGAATTCTGAAATTCTGTATATAGAGCCGGATTCAGCCGTTGAAATGCTGTCAGTCGGCAAACCTGATAAGACTGACAAGGCTGTTAAAAACATGGAAAAACACGGTCAGAATGTGCCATGGGGCATAGCTTCAATCGGCGCAGCTTCCACTTTGCACAAATACGACGGCAAAAAAGTAAAAGTTGCGGTATTTGATACAGGCATATCGAATCATGAAGATTTGACGATAAGCGGCGGCGTGTCGTTTGTTGATTATACCGACAGTTATTCTGACGATAACGGGCACGGAACGCACGTAGCGGGAACGATTGCCGCGAATAATAATAAAATCGGCGTTGTCGGCGTTGCGCCCGACGCTGAAATCTATGCAGTAAAGATATTAGATAATTCAGGAAAAGGCAGTTACAGCGGCATAATATCGGCGTTGGAATGGGCGATTGACAACGATATTGAAATCATAAACATGAGCTTAGGAAGCAGTCAGTTTAGTTCTGTATTGCACGACGCAGTAAAGCAGGCAGTAGACGCAGGCATAATAATTGTAGCGGCGGCAGGAAATCAGGGTGAGGGTGAAGATACAGTTCTTTATCCGGCGAAATATCCTGAAGTAGTGGCAGTCGGCGCTTTGACCGAGCAATATAAAGCGGCGGCTTTTTCAAGCAGGGGTTTAGGCTTGAATATAGTTGCGCCGGGCTTATCTGTATTAAGTACGCTAAATGACGGTGATTACGCCGCTATGTCAGGCACGTCAATGGCTGCGCCTCACGTGAGCGGAGCATTAGCGGCGTTGAAGTCGAAAAACAAAAAGCTCGGTTCGGTTGAACTAATAAACAGAATCTATGAAACAGCAACACCTTTAGGCGATTATTCCACGTATGGCTGCGGTTTCTTGAACTTCGCTTACGCGGCGGGAGAAGTTGACGGTTCTGTTATTTCTGTTTCGGCGGATGATACTCCGGTTTGCGACGGCAAGGGGAATGACGATAATGATGTCAACGAAAATATTATCATTTATGCTCCTGAAAGCGAATTTGCAGAAAATAAAGGCAGTCGGCGCGAAAGATATGAGCAGTTACTTTACGGCGATTATTACGCTGGCGAACTAAAAGTAAATTTCAAAGAATTGTTCGGCGATTATACTCCCGAATATATTGAGACAAATTATACTGAGATATTTGATATAACGCCTGAAGAAGTTGACATAGGTATTATCGAACTTCTTGTGTATTCAGATAAAAAAGGCGGAGAATTAACAATTCAATCGCTTTTTGAAATTGAAAAAACCGCTTTCGAAAGTTCGGTTAACTTTGCTGCCGCGAACGGCTACCCTACTATAACAAATATATCGAAAACAAACACATCAATCTCTTTTGACGTAGCATATACGAACAGCGGCGATATAAATAATATACTTGTGTCATACGACCGATTGAATCAAGTATATTTATTAGGCAGAGACGGAAAACCTACTGGGACAAATCAAAGAATTACAGTGAAAGATTTAATTCCCGGGGTTGAATATGTATTTACGGCAAGCGCATGGAATAACGCTTGGTTAGATACGGAAATTAAATATCTTGTACCTTTCCCCGCTGAAAATATGCAGAGCTATACAAAAACAAATATGACGTTTAAGTTGGACAAATGGTTTGCGGATTCATTCTCATCAGGGCGGCTTGATGCGTTCTTCAATAAATGCGATACCGCCTACAATAAGCAATTAGATTTAGTCGGCGGCAATAAACCATACAACGGCGATAAAATGGGATTTGAAACATCGAAAACTCTGCCTGAAGGCGTAGAAGGATATTCAGGACAGCCGATTACGTGGTCTATCTATACGAAAGGCAACGGAATACCTACGATTCATCATGTTCTTACAATGAATAAACTGAATGTGAGCATGACAGAAACGCCGATTCACGAAATAGGTCATAACTTTGACAAATCTAAATGGACGTTCGAAGCCGAGGCTTTGACTATATTTAAAATATATCATTATATGCACTCAACCGGCGATTCGATGACTGTTGCAGGATTTGGTCAGGTAATAAGCGGCGCGGCAGGATATAAGACATATATAAAAAGCCATGCAAACAGAATGTCGGGGCACATAAATTATGACGCGGCGATGGCTCAAGGAGCATACAGCCCATATGGGTTGGCTTATAATTTAGCTAATATGGCGGATGCCGTAGGCTGGGAGGCAGTTAAGCAGACATTCAGATATTTTGATTCGTTAGCTGCAAATTCTATTCCTAACACGAGTTTGGGCAAATTAAACTTGTTCTTGACGAAACTGCGTGATTTCAGCCCAGGAGGTAACGTTGATGTCATAGGTAAGCTTACTTTGCAGGAAAAAAGCATATACAAAACTAAATTTGGCGGAACGATTGAATATATTAATACCGGCAATATATATACGGACGACCATGCTAACGATATATGGAATGGTACTATGCTTACTTTGAATATGCCAATAGACGGAGTTATCAATTACGCGGGTGATATAGACTGTTTCAAATTCATTGCGCCTATAACGACAAAATATATGATATATTCGGGCGGAAACACTCCGCTTGCGATGCAGCAAATGTGGAAATTGCTTCCGAGCGGTTCTGCTTCAAGCGTAAGCCCGCTGTTTACCGATTCGGCAAGTAATTTCAAAAAAGTTTATGAATTGGAAAAAGATACAACGTATATGTTCGGAGTGGCGCATACGAATGCGGCGGCTACATCTGGCAATTATACGGTAGCAGTAAAATATGACGACGGTTCTATCGGAGACCACAGCAGCGATAAATGGAACGGAACATGGCTTAAAGAGAACCAGCCGATGCCCGGAAAAATAAATGGCGCGGGCGATGTAGACTGCTTCAGATTCATTCCAACAACGACAGGACGATATATACTGTTTTCAGAAGGCAGTGCTCCGATGAATCTCAAACAAGCATGGGAACTGCGTTCAGACGGCAAGGCTTGGACTATATCTCCATTGTTTACAGACAGCACAAAAACTTTCAAAAAAGTATACGAGTTCACGGCAGGAGCAACGTATTATTTTGAGGTAACACACACGAATGCGGCAACTACTTCGGGAGATTATTCTGTCACGATGATAAAAGACGATGGTTCAGTTAATGACCATAGTGATTCTATATGGAATGGAACTATGCTGACGTTAGACGCCTCAATGTCTGGAAAAATAAATTATGCAGGTGATGTAGACTGCTTTAAATTTATTCCGCCGACTACAGGAAAATATTCAATTATATCTGGTGATGAGAACGTTCCTACAAATATTCCTATTAGTGTGACAGGATGGGTAATTACCAGCAGCTCGGCATCTTATTTAGCTCCGATTAACAATTTATTATGTGCTGATGATACTAACCTGAAATACGATTATGTATATGATATGACTGCGGGAACAACTTATGCGTTTGAAGTTAAGCATAAAAATAGTACGGCTTCATTTGGTGATTATACGATTATGGCAATCGAAGAAAAAGAGATATTTATATGTGATGATGAATTACAATCATTTAGTTTAGATGTTAATATTTTTGAAACTCCTATAATAACAGGACAACCTCAATCATTCCAAAGAAATCCGCTTGGTAGAGGGACACGATTCATTTTTAGACCTGAAGTAACTGGGAGATATTGTATTCATTCAACAGGAAACGGGCAAACGAATTGTTGGACAGCAAGAAGAAGAAATGGCATAGATGAAGACCTCGGTGACGCATACGACGATATGGATACTTTTAGCTTTGATGGAACAAATTTCAAAATAGTTAATACGTTTAATGCAGGTACAACTTATGTTTTTTATGCTTATTCCTTAGATGAAAATATAACATCGCGTTTATTTGTGCGTCTTTTGCCTAAAGGGATTAAAATAATACCAACAGCAATCGTAGCAGGAGAAACAGGCAGTTTTATAAAATTCTTCGAACGGAAACTTTTGCATTATTCATCAGATGAATCAATCACAAATCGAAGATTTTTATATTCGTCAAATAACTCAAATGTTTTAGAAATTAACAATGATACGGGTGCTATAAATGCGAAAGCTGCGGGCAACAATGTAAAAATAACAATCACTTCCTTTTTTGATAATACTATAAATCACGAGTGTACGGTAAATGTAGTTAATACAAATGCTAAAGGATTTATACAATTACCTGAAAGCGGTATTGGGTTTTCGACATATCATTCAAGAGAAAATCAATGGGGTCTACCCTCGACAATAAGAAGTTTAATAAAATTAGGGATTTTATGGGGAGATAACGATTATGGTCTTTTAAGTTTTGGGAATCTTAGTAATGAATTTGGCACTCTATATGGTGGTCGCACCGTAGGGCACATGGACGGTAAAGAATTCGATATGCGCCCAATACGAACAGACGGACAAGCAAGTAGTGTATCAGTAGGCGACACATATTATTCAACTGATAGAACAAGAGAAGTAATAAAAGGAATACTTGCAACTGGAAATGTAGACCTTATTTATTTTAATGATTCGATTTTAATTAAAGAATTTACTGAGGTAAGATTTTTAGTTGACCATGCCAACCACTTGCATGTGAAATATAAATAAAATATTGTTTAGTCAGTAAGGAAAAGAAATTTTTATAGTCTGATAAAAACTTTGTGTAAAACAAACTACCAAATTTTAGCAACTCAACAAATTAAATATATTAAGAGTGTTGTCAATAACTGATGTAATCATTAATTCTGTCTTGATAGCACTCTTAATTGTAATTCAGCTATATTTGTACTTTTCGATAGATTTTTTTATAGAAATACGAAACATTCTATTATAGCCCTGAACTAATTATAATTTTTTGAACAATATTTTCAACTACTACGACTTTAAAACGAATATAATCGGTATCTTCATAATTATACTCCCAAATATTCCCATTTTTATAAGCGGATATAGGGATGCCATATAATTTAGCAAGTTCGTCAACAGATACGGATTTTTCAAATAATTCCAAAAGTTTGTCAGAAGCCAGAGGAATTCCATATAGTTTCGCAAATTCGAAAATAGAAAAATCTACAGTTGAAATATATGCAGGAATCCCATATAATTCAAAGACCTTTTCAATATTGTCTCCCACACGCAGACCTCGCGTGGTAAGATATTCATTGTTCATTATATTTAATAACCATAACACAAAAGGTTCATCGTTATTAATGTCTTTTATAAATGCTAGTATGATATTATCAGTTATATATGTCTTAAAAAGATAACCAATATCTTCTTCGATTTCTATATAATCAACCGATTTTAAAAATGAAAAAAAATATTCTAATGGCGTACCGATATTAAAATCTCCAACACTGAAATCTTCTATTGTTATATATTTTGCTTCATTACTCCATTCCAGTTCTCTTCCCAAATCGGTAGACCAGCCTATGGGATTATATGGGTCAAATAAAATAACTGTTTCCTTATTATTACTTTCTATCAATGGAACAATATCATCAATATCGTTTGGTTTATCTTCTTCATTTACTTTATTGGTAATGTCATTATCATCTAAATTGTTATCACTTGTTATATTTGCTATATCGCTTGATAAAGTTGAGCAGCCAGTTATAATAAAAGCCAGAACAAGAAACAATAATATTTTTTTTAACATTTGCATGATTCCTCATCAATTAATTAAAATACAATATCACCACTAAAAATATTATATCATAGCGGCAAAAAAAAGTCAACGCTCAAGAAAAAATAATATTATTAAATATTCGTTAGTTTATATATCGCGTTTACTTTTTTATATATTATTTATCTTTAAATATTAAGAGATAATTTATTTATAAATAATTATAATGAGGTAAAAATGATGCCACTATATAAAATAACAAACACAGGCACAAATAAATGCCTAAACATTCACGGAAACAACGTAACTGCGCTTAAAAACAATAGCAAAATAACGCTTTGGGAAGACAGCGACACAAACGAACAAAAGTGGGATATTTCATCGCTATCGGGCGATATCGTTATAAAATCTGTCATCAACACCGATTTTGGATTAAACGCACACCGTTCAGGCAGTCCGTATAACTGCGACGTTTATCCGTTGAGCGAAAACGAAAAAGACTCCATAATAAACCTTATACCATCTGCCGGAGCTTATAAAATCAAACTAAAAAACTACGCCTTATATCTCACCACAGACATATCAGCAAACGGTGCGAATGTATTTTGGGCTGAAGATAACGGCAGCAAGTACCAACTTTGGAATATAACAGCCATTGATAACAGCATCGCTGCTCCCGTTAAAAATTATGCTTACCCGACAGAAGGCAGAAACGTCAGTCAAAATTATTCGTCCGGACACCCTGCAATGGATATTACCGGAGGGGGCAATATTTATGCTTTCGCAGATGGCGTAGTTGCTTATACGCAGGAATCAAAAGCAAGCTGGAAACCGAATGCCCCTAATCCTCCATATCCTGACACTTCGATGGAAACCTTGGGAAACTGCATCGTAATAAATCATATAAATCCCGACAAAAGCAAAGCGGCAGGAGCTTATGCCCGCACTGTATATGCTCATTTAAAAGCAAAACCAACACTAAAGAAAGGCGACAGCGTAAAAGCAGGTGATATTATAGGCATTATGGGAACGACAGGGCGTTCGAGCGGCGACCATTTACATTTTTGTTTAGCTGTCGGAGATAATGCGTATCTTTCACCCGAAGCAAAATCTTTAGGCTGGCAGCCGCAAAGTTCTATGCCTGCTATAAATCCAAGAATTTATTTATCAAATTACAAGTAATTAACTTCGTAAACCGCATAGGAATGAATTTAACCCTATGCGTTTTTATTTGTTGAGAAATTTTTATATTAATTAACAATACAGCAGAAAAACATAAAACAAAAACGCCTTGAATTTAACAAAAATCAGGGCGTTTATTATTCTTGTTTAAATCATGTTATAATACATAAAATTTTATATATTTTATTCATAAAGAATAATATTCAGCGGTTTTTCATCAATAGCATAACGAAATCATTTACCATCTGCCGTTCTTTCGGATATAGCTCAAGAATATTGATATTTAATTCGTCAAACATATAAGCTTTATCTTTAATAGAAACTCCTGAAATAATAGCCGATATATCCCCGTTAATAAACGCCGTATATTTTGCGAGCGTATCAAGGCTGATTTTCGTTACGCCGCGCTCAACCTGACTTATATAGCTGACCGAAACATCTAAATGTTCGGCAATTTGTTCCTGTGTTTTTTTAGCCGACAAACGGGAGTCTTTTAACCTTTTGCCAAGCATTTTATAATCTATGGTCATTACTGCTCACCTCGTATCAAAAAATAGTGTAACAGTAATAGCTTTAATTTAACAGAAAGCTATATATTAAAATAAAGTTATTACTGCGAAAATACTTGACTTTATTTTAACATTATGGTATTATTTATTGTAACACTAAATGTTGCAATAAATTAAAATAAATGGGAGGGCTATCAATGGGCAGGAAAATGAACAGAGAAATATATAGGAAAGTTGCCCGCGAACATGGCGTTACAGTCAAAGAAGTAAAAGACGGAATGCAAAAAGCCATCGACGCGACATACGTAAATCCTACGTTTCAAGGGAAATCTGTAAAACGCAAAGGTGAAAAACCGACGCCGGACGAATTAATAAACGATATAGCGAGTAAGATATTGGACAAGCGTTAGTTAGGAGAAGCCTATGGATATTCTTAAACAAATCGCTCCGGCGTCTGCCGTTAGTTTTTCAGGTCATCGTCCTGAACGGCTGCCGGGACAAGGAAATCCTGAAATGCCGGAAACAAAAAAATTGGCTTCTATTCTGCGGGAGCAGATTGAAGAAGCGGTATTACGCGATAAAGATACGTTTATCAACGGGCTTATGGCAGGCTGGGATATATTGGCGGCAGAGCAAACGGCAGCGTTGAAAAATAAGTATCCGCATATAAAGCTTGTAACGGTTGCGCCGTTTTCCGAAGGCTTCTTTTCCCGTGAAAAATGCTGGACGGATGAATGGATAACAAGAGCGCAGGAAATTTATAAAAAATCTGATATTAACATAAGTATTACTGAATATTACCGTCCCGGGATATACTACGAACGCAATTATGCTCTTGTAGATAATTCTTCTGAATTGTTTTGCTGCTGGGACGGCGGCAAAGGAGGTACAAAACACACTATACAGTACGCAATAACCCAAAAACTGATTATCAAAAACTTTTTTAAGGAAGGTAGTATCTTGACTGAATTAAAAATAAGTGATATAATAAATCCAACGAAAAAAGTCGGAGGATATAAAAAATGGGACAGAAAAAATATCACGTAAAGCTGAGCGAGACAGAAAGAAAAGAAATAAAGAAAATCGCAAATAACAGCAAAACAAGCGAAACAGTACGAAATCGGTGCAATATACTGGTGATGTCAGATGAAAATGTCGGAAAGGCTCCAAGTCAGGACGAAATATCTAAGAGGTGCGGGGTATGCGACGTAACGGTATACAAGACAGTGAAAGATTACGCAACGTTGGGCTTGGAGTATGTGTTACGTCGTCGAATACATGAGAAACCGCCAAAATCACCGATAGTAACAGGGGAAATAGAGGCACGAATCATCGCATTGGCGTGTAGTAAACCGCCGGAGGGTTATTCGAGATGGAGCATACGATTGTTGAGAGAACGAGTGATAGAATTACAGATAGTGGAAACAATCGGACGGGAAACGATACGGACGACGTTAAAAAAACGAAACTTAAGCCACATTTGAAGAAACAATGGGTGATACCACCGAAACAGAATTCTGAATTTGCCGCAAAAATGGAGGATGTATTGGAAGTCTACGCCCTGCCGTATGACGAGGAGATACCTGTTATCTGCATGGACGAACAACCTGTGCAACTATTAGGAGAAAGACTTGAGCCTTTGCCGATGAAACCCGGCAAAGTTGCGAAAGAAGATTACCAATATACCCGAAACGGCGTATGCAATATCTTCATATTTACAGAACCCCTTGCCGGTTGGCGTCATGTTCCTGTTTCAAAACGCAGAACCAAGGTCGATTGGGCGTTGCACGTACAGAAACTGCTTGATGTTCATTACCCCAATGCCAAGAAAATCCGGTTAGTCATGGACAACCTGAACACGCATGGCATTTCTTCGCTGTATGAAACTTTTGAACCTGATGTTGCATTAAGACTGGCTAAACGTCTCGAAATTCACTATACTCCGAAACACGGTTCTTGGCTTAATATCGCCGAAATCGAGTTAAGCGTTTTGACCATGCAATGTCTTAACAGGCGCATTTCTTCTATGGAATCACTACTATCTGAACTTTCCGCTTGGGAAGCGCAACGAAACAACGCTCAAAAATCTGTCGATTGGCAGTTCACTACTGTCAACGCTCGTGATAAATTAAAATTTCTTTATCCTGTCCCTAAATTTTAGCCCGGTCAGCGTAGTAGTACATGAAAAAAATACTATTATCAAGCTCAATCGCTTTAATTTTATTCGCGGTTATAACCATCGTGCCTTTGATTAGAGACTCTGCGGGACCGGAAGGCGAAATGTCCTCCGTATACAAAACTGTATCGGCAGTCAATGATGCGTTATATAAAGTAGCCGGATTAGAAATGACGCATATAGAAAAGGCGTTTGTGCCGATTAAATATGAACACGCAGGCGGAGGCTATATTAAATACCAGCAATTTTACTGCTCCGACCCTGAAAAAATAAAAAGCGGAGAAGTTTCAGCCCTTAACGATGTATTCGATTCAAAAACCGCTGACGATGTGCAGGATGTATTCGTTAATGGTGAACCGGCGTCGCTTTATAAAAAAGATAACCGGGCTTATCTGATATGGTATCCGAGCGAAACAATCATTTTGCTGATTAGTTACGACCCGGATATAGTATCTAAGGCGGATATAATAAAAATGGCGGAAAGCTGCGGGTGAATTAATATAAATTATAAGTTCGGCAGACATTTTTTAGCATGAGAACGGTTTTCTGCTTTAATTTATATATAAAAAAACAGGGGCTTTATGCCTCTGTTTTCAGCCATATAAATTATTTCAAGTTTATTTTCCAACGGCATCCTCATTGTCAGCAAATAATTCGCGCGGATTATCATGCGGGCATTCGGCTTCTTTTATCTCAAGAGCGGTTAGAGTATCAGCCAAAGTAATTTTATCTAACCCGTCTTTTATAGAATTTAACGTAATATTTATATATCCGGCTATGATTTCATTGGTATATAATCCTGAGAAACAACGGTTGCCGAGCCGGATACTTGAAGCGTGAAGCTCTTGCGTATGATTCGGCTCTACCGCTTCAAAAACAGCATACAGCGTAATATCTTTCAATGGTTTCGCCATTGTGGTTCCCGCTTTTTCTTTTCGCGGAGCAACAGATATAAACCCCGCTTTTTTTAATAATACAAGAAGCCTGCGTATTAAAACAGGACTTGTTCCTATTGTATCGGCAATTATATCGCTTGTGACTTTTTGTGTTTGGGTATATTCGTGTATAATTAAAAGCGTATGGATAGCTGTCCCAAAATTTGAACTAAATCGCATATTTAAGCACCTTTCTTAAATCCTCTACCTTATATAATACATAAAAAATGTTAAATAGCAAGCAAAAATTCTAACAAGTGTTAGAATTTTCTGTTAATTTATTATTTTGTTGATTTATTAATATTAATATTATATAATTTATTTATAATAAATTATCATTGAGGGAGGTAAAACAGATGTCAGCGAGAACAATACCCAAAGAGATTTATTGCAGCAAAACGAAAAACAAGATTTTAGACGTGGCAACAAAACTTTTTGCTTTAAACGGCGTTTCCGCTGTTTCTATGAGGGATATCGGCAAAGAAATAGGGATAAAAATGGATTATTATTATGACGGAAAAGACGCTTTATTTGAGGATATAATGGCGCGGTTCGAAAATGGGTACAGACATTATTTTGAATGGCTTCAAAACGAAAATGCGAACGCAAATACGCTTGATGAACTCATGGATAATATGTTCAATGAAGAATTATTAGGAATGCACGACCCTATCGGCTGTTTAGGAATGTCCCTGTTGATGAAAGAACAGCATAATAATCTATCGGCGCGGAAGCGTGTTTCGGTTCTCTTTTTTGAGTACAGCGTGATGTGTCTGAAAACAGATTTTGACAATCTGATAAAAAAAGGCATAATACCGCCAAACGACACGGAAACCATATCAAAACTTTTTATGAATAATATAGTAATATACAACGACATGCGTTTACATGGTTATGCAGGCAACGAATCTTCTGTGGATTGCAGTAAAGAATTCGGTAATTTAAAGAAATTTTTAACTTGTGTTTTAGCTCAGGGACTAAATAAATGAGTGCACTTAATATTGATAATAAATGTCTTTAATTTTCGCTGTAATATTCAGGAACGCAGAGGATTTATATAAAATGTAATTAAAGAAGGGACGGGTATCATGAATAAAAAAAACAAGCATGAGGAAGATATAACCGAAATCAAAACTAAAATTGATGAGGTCATAAAAAACACGAAAAAACCGTTTTATGAAAGATTCATATTTTGGCTGCTGGTTGTTCTCGCTGTATCGGGTGTTTCGGTGATTTCGGTATGGCAGATTTTCAAAGACGGAACGCCCGGCGAGGAAACTTCCGCGTTTGCAGCGGAAACGGGCAATAAAATGTATTTGTCATCGGAGCTTCCAAAACCGCGCCTTAATACTGATACGATGATATGGCTGACTACGGAATTTGAAGCCGCCGAAGTTGTTATAACAGGGACGTCGCCCACAGGCGAAACGGATCGGTTGGATATGCAGCAATATGACAAATTAACATGGAATAAAAAAGTAAAGTTTGTCGAAGTCGGACTATGGACTGTAACCGCAGCAGCTAAAACGGTTGACGGCGAAGAAGTTACGGAATCTATGACGATTGAAGTTGTCGGATTATTTGATTAAGGACTCGTTTTAAAGTGAGTGCGATTTTCCAATGTTTTTCTTGACTTCTGCGGTATTAGAACGGTTTTCTCCGGAATTTTTTTGCGTATCAACAATGATTTATTATAATATTCCAACGCTTTCCCGTGATTTCCTAATCCGCTGTTAATAAATCCGATATTAAAATACGGATGCGTATTATAAAATTTACTATAAGGGTTCGTCCGTCTAAATTGTGCCAGCAGTGCTGGCACAATTTTTCGTTCTTCTAAATTTCATAAATCGCTTCATTTTTAAAAGTATTTTTTGTTTTATTTTATTGTTGAAAAATGCTTTTTAAAATCGTATATAATAACTAAACAGAAAAAAAGGAGAAACAGAAAATGAAAACATTATATACCGCAGTCGGCAGATTCGAACGTCGGGCAGGCGCAACCGGAACGTACCCGGTTATCGTAATCAACAGAAAAGAATATATGGTGGATATCCCGGAAATGATAATCTGGACGTGCTGTAACTGGCGGATACTCGAATCCCCGCAAATTGAAGAATTGTACGCTCAAATGGCGGACGGGGCGGGCGTCGATAAGAATATCAAATGCGAAAATTATGTGAAACGGCTTACCCGAAGGGGACTGATTGTATCAGGCATGGGCGAAACCGGCGCGGACGCGCTGCATGACTTGTTGAGCAGTCTTTATGTCGTACCCGTCGTCAGCAGCCTGTTTGTGAAAACAACGGTGTTTTTAAAATTTATCTTCATTAACAAGACTCCGCTGAAAAAAGCGAAAACGGTATTCCGCAGCGAAAAGTTATCAGGCAAAGAAAAACGGGTGATTGATTTGGCGAGACAGACCGCGTTATCCACATCAGAGCTGATAAAGTGTATTGAAAGCGAAGTCTATGACGTGTCCAGCGACGATAAAGTCATGGAAGCCATCTATAACGACAACATAACAACGTTCGATAACCTGCCGTATTACGCCAAGCTGTTCCGCAAACAGCAATCCGTCCTTGAAACCGTGGCAAACTTATATCTGCGTAAATTAATTATTTTTGAGAGGAATTAGAATATGAACGAAATTAAAAATTTTCCGAAAGTGTTATTCCAAAAATTCGTATTGACAGCGCTGATTGGCGTCGGCTGCCTGATTATCGGCGGCGCTTACTATATTTTTACGAAAGACAGTATTATGCTCTTGTTGAGCGTCATGGTATTCGTTTTCAGCGTTATCCGAAGCGTCACCCTGTACCATGTCATAGCAAAACAGAAATATGAAACGGTTGAGGGAACGTGCGTGGGAGTAGGCGCGAAACCGCTGAAAAAATATTACACGGTGAAAATAATGGACGACGCGGGCATAGAAAGCTCCCTGCGGCTCGGCAAACAGGCAAAAATAAAAATAGGGTTCCGTTACCGTTTTTATTTCAAAAAAAGCGAACGGCTGCCGTTAGGCGGCGGCTATTTCGATACCGCGCTCGCGTCGGACCAATTTTTAGGCTTTGAAGAACTCGGCGAATTTATAAGCCAAGATAAAGATTCGGCTGCGGTTTTACCGGGCGATGATAATAAAAAGTGAAATGAAATTTACAAAATAAAGCTTTATCTTTCGGTTAAAACGTGATATAATAAATAAATAACACAGCGAGAGAGGGTAAAATTATGTATGTTGGAAATAAGAATTATATAGATATAGCGTCAAGCAGATTTTTAAGGTTTATAGAAAACGGCAATTTATACGTGGATAAAACCGCGTATATAGAACACATACTGAACGACAGGAGTGCAGTTCTGTTAATTACAAGACCCCGAAGAACGGGAAAATCGCTCAATATGAACACGCTGGCGACATTTTTAGACTGCAAGCAAGATACGGCGCATTTATTTAAAGGCTTGTATATAGAAAACAGTCCGAAGTTTGTTGAAGTCAATAAATATCCTGTGATATATCTGAGTTTCAGAGAATTAAGATTGTCGGACTGTAAGGAACAGCTTAAATTTATGATACAAGATTCGGCAAATTATTACCTGCAAAAAGAAGAGATTGATTATAAACTGGCAGATTATTTCGACAACAAAGAAAATTATAACGCGAACGCTCTTTTATATTTGACGCAGAATATTCATGCCGTGTACGGAGTTGAGCCGTATATCCTTATAGACGAATATGATAAAATACTGATGGATAACGTATATTCAGCCGAATATGAAACTTTAAGGCGATGGCTTACGGAAGTATTTGAAGCCGCGTTAAAAGATAATTATTCGCTGAAAAAAGGGATATTAACGGGAGTAACCCGAATATCGAAAGAGAGTATGTTCAGCGGACTAAATAATTTGGCTGTTTATGATATTTTTACAAATATAAATTATGAAAAAGATTTTTCGCTGACAGAAGATGAAGTGCAGGAACTTCTCACACCGGAGGAATTAGACAAAGTGAGGGACTGGTATAATAATACGCGGGTTGGTAACGAGAAACTATATAATATATATTCGGTTATGTCGTACCTGCATTATAGGCAGCTTGATAATTATTGGGGAAATAGCGGCACATTGGATATGTTGATTTCTCTGATGAACAAAAGCCGCGCCGACAGCTTGTTAAAACTGATTGAAAACCGGGATGCTTATATTGTAACAGAATTAGAGCCTAGGCTGTCCCTGAAAAATATTGTGTCTGACCCTTCGGATTCCGAATATTATTCGCTGGCGGTGCAGGCGGGATATTTGACTTATGATGTAGAAACAGAACAAACAGATAATCGGTCAGCGACATATAAAGTATATATACCGAATATAGAGCTTCAAAGCGTATGGCGTGACTTTATTTTGAAGTTTGTAGTTAAAACGTCGGTTGCCGATTTACGTGATATATTCAGGAATATATCTGATACGGACGATTTCAGCAGTCAGCTTAAAGACTTTATTAGTTTCCGGCTGTCTTATTTTGATACAGATAAAAAAGAGCCTGAAAAAATATATCACATATTTCTGTTCGGCATGGCGTTGGGCGTTAAGTTTAAATGTACCTCGAATAAGGAAAGCGGATTCGGGCGGTATGATTTATTGATAGAGGGCGATACGTTCAACGCTGTATTGGAATTTAAGCGGGCGGATAACTCAGACGAATTATCAAAAAAAGCAGACGAAGCGTTACTTCAAATAGACAAACGAAAATATTACGCCGGCATTACAAACGGCAATCCTATTTATAAGATAGGCGTAGCCTGTTATAAAACCGAATGTACTGTAAAAACAATTCTCCATGAAAAATAACGCCGCTTTTAGCTCCCGAATTGAATGAAAATCCTGTAAGATAGAGTTTTTCCTCTATCTTATTTTTATCTTACCGCTTGCTTAAAATATGAAAAAAGGCAGAATAAGAAAAACTTTTATGTTTATATAAAATAGTCCTTGACAAAAAAATCCGGACAAATTTTAATGATTTCTATTGAAAATTATTTAAAAAAGTGATATAATATATGTATAGGAAGCAGGTGATGCAGAATTGGCTGATAAAAACATGAAAAACAACGAGAACATCGTTCAAATATATGATAAAATATTTAAGAGAATTTTAACTTTGTCAAATGTGGCGGTCATTAACTTTATCAACGGGATTTTTGATAAAAAATTCCCGAAGAACAGTAAGCTAACATATAATTGGACCGAAAATATAAAGAACAGTTTAGAAAAAACGATAGCCGATACGATTATAACGGTCAACGATACTGAAAAATTCCATGCGGAGGTTCAAATAAACAGCGATGACAATACAATGGCATTGCGGGTATTTGATTATGGCTATCAAGACGCGCTGAAGTATAAAAAGACGGAAGGTAATAGAATAATTCTTGAGTTTCCGCAATCTAAAGTAATTTTTCTCGAACACAACAAAAATACGCCCGATACAGTCATATTGGAGCTGAATTTTAAGAATCAGGGAACATTCGACTATAAAGTACCTACTGTAAAGTTTTTAGATTACAGCATAGACGACCTGAACAAACAGCATTTGGTGATATTGTTGCCGTTATATCTGCTCAAGCTGCGGAGAGAAATAGAAAAAGAACAGTCAACGGAAAACGCACTAAAACTAAAATTATTGATAAACGACGGAATCATCAAGAGCATAGAAGATAACGAGAAAGCGGGCAACATAACACATGACGATACGATTATACTGATAGGATTGCTTGAAAAGTTATACACGCATTTATACGGCGGCATCAAAAAATTCAAAGAGGAGGGCGTGAAAGATATGATAGCCGAAAAGTTGATTTTAAAAACTGACAGAATAATTTATGAAAAAGACAGAATAATTCATGAGAATGAAAAAAAAATCCGCATAGCCGAAGAAAAAGCGAAACTCGAAGTAGCTAAAAATATGCTTAATGTTGGCATGACGATAGAGCAGATAGAAGATTTAACCAAGTTGCCGCTAAGCAAAATAAAAAAGCTCCAAAAGCAAAAATGATACGGGCAATAAGGAGATGTGTAAGACATGATAGCCAAAAAGTTGATTTTAAAAACTGACAGGATAATTTATGAAAAAGACAGAATAATTCATGAGAATGAAAAAAAAATCCGCATAGCCGAAGAAAAAGCCAAGAAGTCTGAAGAAAAAAAGGCATTAGAAATTGCCAAAAATTTGCTTGATATAGGAATGACAGCAGACCAAATAAAAAATGCGGCAAATTTGCCGTTAAATAAAATAAAAAAATTGCAAAAACAGAAATAATATTACCATATTATATAGAAATATAGAGGGGTTTTCACCCCTCTATATTTTTGATATGGGTCTATTTTATAGTAAACGTGCCGCTGCCGTCAAAGGTGATTTGCCTGCCATCAGGCGTAACCAGCGTTATTTTTATATTATTATTGGTTTTGTCAATTTCGTATGAAGTAATCACCGCGCCGTTAAGATTTGGCTCAAATGGCGAAACAAGTTCGGGAGTTATAACTCGCGAGCCCCACTGTCCGGAGTCGTACCACGCATCGCAGCCGTACCGTACAGTAATCACTGCTCCCTCATAGGCTCTAAGGTAAGTTCTGCCGTCCTCATCGGCGAAAAAAGCGTTGCCGGAAATAATCTGCGCTTCGGGTCCGGACGTAACCACATAGCCTTTTGGTACTGTCAGAGTAACCATGCCTTTCAGTCCGAACCAATACCCGTCAGTGCCGGTTATACGCATCCCCGTCAGAACAGAGCCGTCGTTTAATATCATAGCCATGCGCCCGTTGGTTTCGTGGTTGAAATCAAACGCCGTAACGGTATAATTCATGTTTTCAGAACGCGGGTCCCACTGTCCGGGGTCGTACCATGCGTCGCAGCCGTATTGAACGACGATTTTTGCGCCTTCATAAGCTCTAAGATAGATTCTGCCGTTTTCGTCGGCGAAAAAAGCGTTGCCGGAAATAATCTGCGCTTCATCTCCCGAAGTAAACACGTAATTTTTAGGGACGGTTAAAGTAACCGCGCCTTTCAGTCCGAACCAATACCCGTCCGTCCCGTCTATCCGCGTTCCCGTCAAGACAGTGTTATCATTGAGCGTCATAGCCATACGACCGTTCGTTTCATGGTTAAAATCAAATGATTTTACCGAATATTCAAGGTTCGGCAGCTGCACAGGTGTGGGTGGAGTTGGGTTAAAATTTCGGATATAATTTAAATCGTCGCTGATGAGAACGCTTGAAATGTTTTTATTAAAGCTGTGGTGTATTCTTTCAAAGTTGAAATATGAATTGCTGTCCTGACTTTCTCCGGGCAGAAGTCTCACCCATGCACCGCCCATGTCTGCGTCTATCCACACAATCATTCCTAAGCCGCCTATATCGACGCTCGACGCGATATCGTTATAGTTATAATCGGTGAGGTTGCTGTAATACCCGACGCCGAGCTTTAACTCCCGACCGCTCATGTTTTTATCTTCGCAAAACCTGACGGTAGCGCGGTTATTTGAAGACGGCGGCTGGGGATTTGACGGCTGTGAAGTTGAGCCGCATTGTGTGCATCCGTCTTTATGTCCCCAATTTTCAGTAATCCTGCTGTCTCCGCAGCCGCATACTTCAATCCAGCGGTGCAGTCTATCTCCCTCGTGGCTGTCGTTCCAGCGTCCGATATAATTATGCGTATGACCGGACTGAAAACCGCCGTTTCCGCTGTTATTAACAGTAAATACGAAACCTGCTTTGTAATCCTGCGCGCTGCGCCCAAATAACGTGCCTGTCGATGATGTTGCCATTCCTCTGATTTCAAAATGAAGATGTGGTCCCGTCGAATTTCCTCCGGTTGTTCCCACAGTCCCGATTTGCTGCCCGCCTGTCACTCTGCCGCTGGATACCGTTATATTTTCCAAATGAGCAAAAAATACTTCATAATTATATCCGTCAGGTTTCCATGCTATAAAATTCCCATACCCGGCGGCGTCCCAGCCTGAACGGACAGTTCCGCTTGCCGGAGCCAATACAGGCGTACCGCGTATTTCTCCGGGCGTGGTTTTAACAATATCTATCGCGTAACAGTTGGTATAAGCGGTGTTGTGCGTAGGACCGCTGCTTATTTTATATGTGCCGAACGGGAGCGGAAAATTCCAATCGCTGACCGCCGCTGCTACAGGGAGCGAAAACATCGGCGAAACCAATACCGGGAATAATATAAATATTGTCAGGAGAATTGCTGTGAATCTGCTTTTTGTTTTTAAGTTTGAAATTAAGTTAAAAATAAGACATACCTTCTTTCTTTTTTTGAATAAATTAAATTATATTTTTATATGAAGAAGCTACATAGCTTCATAATCATATTCGTGTGCTGTGGAGTCGTCATAATATCTTGTAAAGAATTTTTTCGGATTCCTGATAAATTTGTTTTTAAAAAGTTTCGGTTTTTCTTCTTTTTCTTTTTTTACAAGTTCCGGCTCGTAGCAAATTCTGTCAGTCATATCAACTAAAAGCCGCTGTTCTTGTATGCTTGTCACTTTCAAAAATAAATCGTCGTTGTTTTGCTTTTTTATTTGCATATATGTGTCGCGGTCAATTTTGCGGACATTAAGTATCGCCGATTTATCGTGATGTTTAACCCTTTTTGTCCATCTGGCGCGTTCAGCCGCTTCTTTAGCGTCGGCAGCCATAATATTTAAAGTTAGCGGCACGAAATAGCCGCGCCCGTAATTTCCTGCGCCTCCGTGTCCGGCTTTAACCGTGACTGCGAAAAATTGTAGATTACCAGTTTTATAATTTGTTGTTTTCATGATATAACCCTCTTTCATTTATAAATTAAATTTTTTATTTTTTGATTCAAACGATTTGCATAGCCTTTTCTTTTTTGCCGCATGGAATTTCCCGTCTTTATTGCAGTAGACCGAATCGTCGTTTTCGCTGAACTTAAAAGAATTTACGCAGAGGTCGCATGAATGGTTTCGGGGGTTCGCTTCAAGTTTTTTACCGGTCATTATGTTCAATGCCTTTCTGAATTTTTAGTATGAATAAAGTATAACACGAGTTAAAATCTTCTGTCAGCAACGTTTTACAAAATAACTTTTATACGGTCCGCGGGCATAAAAAAAGAACCGTTTCAAACTGAAACGGCTGCATGAGAATATAGTGGATTATTTCGGGTTATTTATTTTCTCCACAACATTTTTTATATTTTTTTCCGCTATTACACGGGCAGGGCTCATTCCGCCCAATTTTTTTCAATTTATCGGAACTTTCGGTTATAATATAATTGTTATCCGTTAAATATTGTATATTTTTTAAAACTCCTATAGTATTTGGATGATTTTCACCGTAGATTTTTTTATATATTTCCAATGCTCTGTTGCAATATTCTAAAGCCTTGCTGTATTTTCCTAGACCATAATAGACCGCACTGATAATATCATAGCTTAATGCTGTTTCAGAATGATTTTCACCGTAAATTTTTATATATATTTCCAATGCTTTAGTGCGATACTTTAAAGCCTTGTTGTATTCTTTCAATTCATCGTAAACTGCTCCGATATTATTATAGTTTATAGCTGTATAAGGATGATTTTCGCTATATATTTTTTCGTATATTGCCGATGCTTTGAAGTAATATTCCAAAGCTTTTTTGTATCTTCCTAAGCGATTGTGTATTATACCGATATTATTATAACTTGATGCCATCGTATTAGCGTAAGCTGCATTATTTACTTTTTCGCATATTTCTGATGTTTTGGAAAAATATTCCAACGCTGTTTCGTATTTACCTAAACCATTATAAGCCATACCGATACCACCATAATTTTCCGCTGTTTCAGGATGACTTGCACCATATATTGCTTCTTGTATATTTAATGCTTTGCTATTATATTTCAATGCGGTTTCGTATTCACCCAGCCGAATGTTAGTCATACCTATACTACCATAGATTTCTGCTGTTTTAGCATGTTCTGTACCGTACACTTTTTCGTAAATTTTCAAAGATTTGAAATAATATTCCAGAGCCTTTTTATATTCGCCTAAATGAAGGTAGGTTGTCCCAATATTATCATAACTTGCCGCTGTGTTAGCGTTTTTTTTACCGTGTACTTTTTTATTTATAGCTAAAGCTTTTGTATGATATTCTAAAGCCCGGTCGTATTCGTTCAAGTTATTATAAACTACGCCGATATTATTATAGCTATTAGCCGTTTCGGAATGTTCTGCACCGTATAATTTTTCGCGTATTTCCAAAGCTTTTGTATGATATTCTAAAGCTCGGTCATATTCGTTCAAATTATCGTAGATTACGCCGATTTGATTATAGCTTTTTGTATGGGAATGTTCTGCATCATATATTTTTTCATTTATAGCTAACGCTTTGATACAATATTCTAAAGCAGTTTCATAATTTCCTAAGCTGCTATAACTTGAAGAAATATTATAATAATTTATAGCTGTATATTGGTGTTCTGTTCCGCACAATTTTTCACATATTGCTAACGCTTTAATATAATATTCCAATGATAATCGGTATTTTGAAGATTCACTATGCAATTTAGCCATTAAAGTATATAAAAGCCATGTTTCTTGTGTAGCATCTTTAATTCTTTTGCATACTAAATTCAACACTTTAATGCAGTCAGTTCGTTCAACATACGTTTTATCATCACAGTCATCAGCCAATTTTATATAAGCGTCAAGCAGTTTTCCGCAATTTACGCTGTCCGGCTTTAATTCCTGCGCCATCACTTCCGAAATCAACGGGTGCAATGAGATTATATCATCAGGCATGATGTGGTTTATCCAGCCTTGATTAATTAATTGCTTTATTGAGTTGGAATTTTCTAAATTTAACCGCTCGATAAAAATTTTTCTTTCTGTTCCTGTATACGGGATTATACACATATTAACCATTATATTTATGAAATCATGGTTTTTATTTATTTCCGAAATATCAATCACTTTAGATATATATTTATACATGACCCAATCTTCCGGAGTATAATCGTCTTTTGTAATTTCGATAAAGTCAGGCAAATCAGGGTCGATGCTTTCTTTCATTTTTTCATACATTTCTTTAGCTGATATGGTACTCCAGAACATAGTTTGAGCAATCAAACCAACAACGAGAGTATTTCCCCCAACTAAATCCATCAAATCATTTATATATGGTTTATCGTTTTCCTGTATTTCGCTTTCATAATATTTTTCAAATAATTCAAATAACTTTTCGCCGACATTGCTTACTTCAAATTCGTTCTGCCTATGTCTGCACTTCGTAGTAAATATAATTTTATATTTACCTTTGATGAAATCTTGAAAACTAACGTCGTTTACAACATTATAATTATCTATTATAATCAGCACTTTTTTATCGCATTCTCTCAAAGCCGTTAATTTATCCCTGAAAAGATAGTTTTCAATTTCAGCGGCAGGATATATATTATACTGATTTTCGTCAAGATTGCGGAATTGCATATTTGCCGCTACCGTATGTTTCAGATTATCGGCATAATTCACAAGCTGGATTATATCGTATTTATCCATGAACACCTCAGCGTATTTTTTCGCAAGCTCAGACTTGCCGATTCCACCCACTCCGTATAGAAACACATGGTTGCTTTGCGATAAAATATCGTCTATCTTCTGAAGCTCCGTTTCCCGCCCGACAAAATTGCCATACGCGGGATTGAACTGCTGAATGGTTGCAAGTTCTCTTTTGAGCGATAATTTTATCAGTCCCGTTATATCTCTGCGTAATTCTTCGATGGTCTGATAACGGTCTTCCGCTGCTTTTTTCAACCCTTTTTTTAGAATATAGTTTGTCTTTGTCACGGCAAGCCCGGACATATCCGCCAAATACCCGCCCGTGACTACATTATCAGTACCTGAAAACCGCATTGTGTCACCGAATCCGGGCAGTCTGCCCGTTAGCAGCTCGAAAAATATGACCGCGACAGAATATAAATCCGTAGCGAACGATAAATCTTTTGCGGTAGGGTCTGTTGTTCCGACTGCGTTTTTCAGTTCATTCGCCGAATAACCCTCTTTTTTTGAGAACACGCTGTTAAATTCTTCTTTAATATCAGGATTATATGCGCTGTTGAAATCTATTAAGTTGAATATGCGCTGACCGGCAACTTCCTGTTTTAACACATGGATATTGTCGGGCGAAATATCTAAATGAAAATAACCTTTTTTGTGTATAGGCTCCAGTGCTTCAAGAATACGCAGAATACATCCGCATATATCCGTAAAATCTTTAAAATATCCGCTTTTTTTATCAGCGGACATCATATCGTCGAGCATATCGCCCCACGACGATTCTATAACCGTATATACCGTATTATTCTTTTGAACAGGCTTATGATACTGATTGAACCATGAGTCGTTATCCTGTCCGT
>Ga0082212_10000925_pt1 | contig 43161 bp, 43 predicted proteins | sample TergutNt197P3_FD_71548 | JGI IMG/M metagenome (GOLD analysis project Ga0082212, IMG submission 71548) | Neocapritermes taracua P3 segment gut microbial communities from Petit-Saut dam, French Guiana - Nt197 P3 | ecosystem: Host-associated > Arthropoda: Insects > Digestive system > Gut ...
TACGTTATTACTGGCACCGTTCTCTTGCCGATTTAATCGCCATCTCTTTTTTGACTGCCTCACCGCAGTCTTTATTGTCTTGCTCTTTTTATGGTGAGTGATTTTTAATTTGTTTCAAACTTCTGCCTCACTTTCTGTTTTCAGCTTTTTGAGGGTATCAGTTAAAACCCGTTTACCCTCTGCCGACAAAGCGGCTATCCTCGCGACCAGTGCGTAATCTCCGGCGGTGTAAGGGCGCGACGGTTCGATGGCATTGGTGTTGTTCATGGTATCTCTCCTTCAGTTTGGTTTGGCAGTCGCAGCGTTCGCCGGGGTCAAGGTGCGCGCCGCAGTCGGAGCATACGCGGTATTGCATGGTGATCCTCCTTTCCTACGCCACTTGGAAGCGCGTTGCCGTCGTGGGTTTGCTGTACAGGCCAAAGGTCGGCGTGGTCGGCCTTCAGCTTTGCGCTGTCAAGACGGATGCTCTCGTAGATGGTGTAGCGGATGGTGTACTCCCCGGCGGTCAGTTCCTCGACCTTTTGGGCGTCCATTTCGGCGATCATCGCCATTTTGAGCGTGTCAGCCTGTTCCTGCAAGGCTTTGATTTCGGCTTGAATTTCACGGTAGGCACGAACGGTTACGGTCATTTCGATGGCGGTCATGGCGATACCTCTTTTTGGTTTTGAGAGAGGCGGTCAAGTCATCTTCCTGACTATTGCTCACCGCTAAGGGCTGCTCACAGGGATATGGGCTTGACTGCCGCTTTCGCGGTGCGGTACTTTCGGTAACCGCTCGCCTCTCTCTTTCTGATTTTATTATAGCATACTGGTACCACTATGTAAAGTGGTAATGTTGCATAAAGTTTCGAGAGCATTTTTGTGTGTTATGCATACTGGAACCAGTATTGATTATGTGCTATACTTTATCAGAGGGGGGTATCATAATGGGGAAAACGTCAGCAACGGTAAAAGATAGATATAACTCAAAGGCCTATGACGATATTAGGCTCCGCGTCAAGAAAGGCGGAAAGGAACGCCTTAAAGCCGCCGCCACGGCCACGGGACAATCTACCAATGGTTTCATACGGGCAACGCTCAATAAGGCCGTACAGGACGCTACAGGGGCTCCTATGGAACCGGACAACGAGGAGTATATACCGGACGGAAGCGATAAATGAGCGGTGCTCCACATAGCGTGTTCCTACAGATACCAGCAGATACCAACGGATACCAACGGATACCAACGGATACCAAAAAATATTGTAGGGTACTGCTTGACATACTTAGTGTGTATGGTATAATAAAGGAGCCTAAGGGCATACCCTAGTAATGGGCGTAACTGCCCGCCATTTGCCGCGTGTCGCCAGCGGGGTATAAGAGTGTGACTTGCTAATATTCGCCGCGTGCCTGCGGGCGGGGTATAAGTCGCAGGCTTGAAACAAAGGATTGCCCCTCATCCGAGGGGCTTTTCTCTTCAAACGAGGAAAGAACATGATCGAAAACGGCCTGTACAAAATTAAAGACAAATATTATACCGATTTCCCCCATGAGAAGCATATCCACAACAAAGGCGGAAGACCGTTTTATTATACGATAAAAGACAGCCTCGGTATTTATTGGCTTATTCCTTTAAGCAGTCAGACGGACACATACAGACGAAAAATTGAAATTGTAGAAAGCAAGCGGGGTAAAGGTAACTGTTTGACATACCATATTGGATTGATCGCCGGAGAAGAGCGGGCTTTTAGAATCTGTAATATGATCCCCATAACGGATGAATATATAGCAGGAGAGTTTGTCTTTGGCGGTTCCCATTATATTGTTAAGGATAAAAACCTCATTAAAGAAATCAGTGAAAAGTCAAGAAATTACATAAAGCAGCTTGAACTTGGCCGGATGTTTTCACAAATTGACGCATTGAGGATCCGTGAAAAGCTGATCAAAAAGTGATGCGGATAAAATTTAGAATTGGCACCGCAACAATGCCCCTCGCGGGTCGGGAAGGCCGGGTATAAACCCGGCCGTTTCCCATTTTATCGGGCAATAACAGGCGAGCGGGTCGCCGTAATGGTAGCCCGCTTGCGAATGTATGTATCGTTACAACTGCTGTAAAAGAGCGTCGATAAGGTCAAGCGGGGCGCGTTCTCGCAATGCAAGTACCATTTCACGGCCTCCGGCACACATCGGCAACGCTGCTCATAACGGAGGGCGTAGATGTAAAGACAGCCAGCGCGCGGCTCGGTCACTCTCAGGCCAGCACCTTCACCGATATATACACCCACTTCCTCAAAAACACAGACCGCAGAGCCGCCGATAAACTGGAAGCCATCATAGAAAAGAATATGAGAAAAGGACGTGCCTGATCGGGCGCGTCCTCTTGGTATTCTGTGGTCGTTTCTCGTAAGTTTTTGCGGCAGTAGTAACCAAACAGTAACCATTTGACTTTTTATGTGGTTTTACTCGGCAAACAACAAAACGCTCTAACCATTACAGTTAAAGCGTTTCAGTGTGGCGCACCCGACAGGGCTCGAACCTGTGACCTCTAGAGTCGGAGTCTAGCACTCTATCCATCTGAGCTACGGGCGCAAAAGAGCTATAGGTTATATATAGAGCCCCTCATACACCTCAAAACTGTGATCGTCTTTGTGCATCAGCGCGATGTCTCTGAAACTGTCCATGACGTCCAGCGACAGCTCTACGAGGGTGGGGTCAAAATGCGTACCTGCGTCTTTCAGGATGATGTTCATGGAAACCTCATGGGTAAACGGCTTTTTATACGGGCGTTCGGAAATCAGTGCGTCATAGACGTCGGCAAGAGCCATGATCCGCGCCGAGAGCGGGATATTTTCCCCTTTGATGCCCGCCGGGTAGCCGCTTCCGTTCCATTTTTCATGATGGCCTATAATGATCTCACGGGCTACCATAAGGAAATAGGATGTTTCCTTTAGTTCGTCGATGGCGGAATCTAAAATGAAGGCTCCGTATACGGCGTGCTTTTTGATGACCTCAAATTCCTCCACCGTCAGTTTGGCCGGTTTGAAGAGGATGCTGTCGGGGATCGCCACTTTACCGATGTCATGAAGTTTGGCTGATTTGACGACGGAATCGGCATATTTCGGATCGATCAAGTAGTTGGGATGCCGCTTTTTCATCAGATTCTCAATCAATACTTTTGCGTAGATGGTGGTTCGTTTGATATGCGCCCCCGTTTCGTTGTCGCGGAACGAGGTCATGTTGGCCAGCATGGAGAGGATAGAATCCTGCATTTGCTCCAGCTGCTCGGTTCGCACGGCAACAAGCCCTTCCAAGTTCTTGCGGTGGTTTTCCAGCTCGGTATGCAGCCGGACGCGCGCCCTCACAACACCGGCTGAGATGGGTTTGCGGATATAGTCCACCGCGCCCAAATTGAAGGCTTGCTCCTCACCGTCCCGTTCATCATGCCCGGTTAGGATCAAAATTGGGATTTCCTGCCATTCCGGGTTCTTCTTGATCGCGCGGATGACTTCAAACCCGTTCATCCCGGGCATTTCAATATCAAGCAGCACAAGCTCGGGCGTACTTTTCTCCATAAAAGCAAGGGCACGCTCCCCGGACGGTGAAAGGCGCACGTTGAAATCATCCTGCAAAATCTCTTTGAGGAAGCTGAGGTTGGTTGCCTCGTCATCCACCACGATCACGGTTGGTTTTCCGCCGTCATGAATCATTAGGATGCTCCTTTCAATAGCCGTTTGATCAATTCGGCCGCCCCGTCATAGTTATAGGCACTGATGGCCGACTGCAAAGAAACGATCCCGGAGGTAAGCGGCTCGCCGAAATGGATGCCCAGCACCGGAGCCAAGGTTGCCAGCGCATCGTCATGCGCTAAATCATCTACGTACGTCATGACTTGCGCCAATAATTCCTTCAAACGCGCATGGTCTTGCTCTGTCGCTTCGCGCAGCTCAAGTGCCTCTTCAGGATATAATATGCGAAGTTTATCGCAAAGAGCCATATAACGGACATAAAACCCTAAAAAGACCGCCTCCACGAGCGAATGCTTTCCGTCTCTCACCGCCGATTCAATGACGCGGGCTTCCTCGCTCAGAGCCGTTGCGCCAATGTTGGCCAGCGCGCTTTTTTGCCCGTGGACGGCAATGAGGAACTCTTTCCAGTTCCAAGAAGAAAGCATATTGTTCAATGCTTCGATTTTACCGGGGCCGGTGTGCGCAAACAGCTTTAGCACCGACAGATACGCCTTTTCGCTCCCACCCAGCTTGCTGACCGACCTTTGCACGTCAAGGCCGGTTTCCTGCGCTATATTAGGCAGTGTAAGGGGTTCCCCCTTTGCCGCACCGTCTTCTTCATATAAACCTTCGCCTGTCCTCGCGTTCGCTGCGGCTCCCTTGTGCGGCCGTTTCTTCGGGATCAGACGCATCATCAGGTCAGACAAAAGAGAGACATCCAGCGGTTTCTGCAAAAAACCGGCGAATCCGTTTGCCATATAGAGATCTCTTGCGCTTGGCTCTTCATTCGCGGTCATGGCGACTATGGGCGTATCTGAAAAGGAGGATATGATTTTCGCCGCTTCGATACCGTCCATTTCAGGCATGAGGTGATCCATCAGGATGATGTCATACCGCCGCAGTTTGCACATTTCCGCCGCTGTAGCCCCGCTCCCGGCAAGGTCGGCTTCAATGGACTGCGAGCGCAGCAGTTCCTGCGCTACGATCAGATTGATCTCGCTGTCGTCAACGACCAGCGCGTGGATACCGTGCTGCATGCCCTCACCCTTTCCGACTGTTTTCAATGATCCCATGTTTACGGAATCAGTATATTACAAACCCAATCAAAACGCAAGGGGGAAATCCGCAAAAACCCCGGCTATGTTTATCCGCATAGCCGGGGTTGCGCATCTCTATAAACAGTCTATAGGTTTACCCATGTTCTTTCTCTTCTTCCAAGCACAACTCCAAATCTATCGTTCGGCAAATATCCTTATACCCTATGCGGCGATATGCGTTAACAGCACACGGACGGCCATGAAGCACGCCGGTGGTTTTCCCGTGCCGCATACCTTCGCGTTCGGCCGCTTGGATCAAATAACCCGCAATGCCGCGTTTGCGGTTTCCGGGCAATGTGCCGACCCATGATATATTGACATAATCATCCCCGTGCTGTGACATACAGGCTCCGGCCGGAAGGCCGTCAAACTCCGCCAGATAGAAGAATTGCCCTTCGTTTTCCATCATTTCGGCATAATGCGCGAAGGAGAATAAACTGTATTCAAACGCGGCATTTATAATGGCTCCCGCCGTTTTCAGCTGGGACACCTCACGGACGCGGAAAATATTCAGCCGTTTATCCGCTTTAGGGAGCGGCGTATCCATCAGCTCATGCGCCATGCCCGTTGTTCCTAAACCGGTTTTGAACAACCCCGTTGCCAGGAAAGGCACTGATGGGTCAGCCTCGAGGTCATCCGTAAGAAGAATCAGGTTTTTCGGGATTTCCCCATCTTTCATGCGCCGGACGATCCCTTCCGCGTCGGATGTTTGGGCGTAATAAGTATAGAATATATCGCCTGTCATCCACCGAAGGCCATCCTCTTTGCGGTTTTCGTTGCCGCGCAGATTCCCAAGCATATCCCAATAAAGAAAATGCCCGCGCGTGATTGCGTCCGCGTACTGTTTATTTGTCATAGTATTTTCACCGCAATGACGCATTCATCGTCGCCCGCCAAGACCGTTTTGAAAGGATACAGCTCAATCGCCTCCCCGAAAATAGGCTCGAACATCGGCCGGTAATATTCCGCCCCGCACCGGCAAGCCTCCTTCGGCAAACGCTCTTTCAAATGATGATAGAATTTACAATGGCAGGCCTGCCCGATAAGGCTGTCGTTTTCCGGGCATCCGCCGCCCGACTCGCAGGCAAACGGCTTTGCGATGAAAATGGTATTCTGCTCTTCGTCAAACCAAATCCTCTTGCCTTTGATCCGCGATTTTTCCAACGCCAGCACAAAAGAAGCCGTATCCTTTGACTTGCTGTGGATTTCTGCTGTTGCATCGATCACGCTCTTTTCAATTCGGCAAGGGCATTTTTTATGTACCGTATAAGGATGGGTTTCGGTCGCTTTAACATCTGTCATTGTGTTCATTCTCCTATTTGATTCTTTTTGATCATCATACAGCAATTAACCTGACAGCTGTGTGTCAGGTTAAGACAATCCCTTATCAATTTCTCTTATGTCTCAAACAAGATGACCTCACCCGCGGCAAAGGGTTTTCCTCACCGGAAGATAGGCGTACCACGAATTGTCGCGCCGGTTATGATACTCTACCTCAATCGGGTTTCCGGCGTCCCAAACATAGCCGTATGCCCCCGCCGCTTCCCGAAGGACGCCGAACAGTTCCCATGTTTCGCATTTGTCTTTGCCGAGCAGTTTGGCCGCCGCTTGGTCGTTATAGATTCGCATATAAAGCCCGGCGGGCTGTGTAAACAAGTCATACCGCTTGTCCTGTTTGTCCGGGGAGGCTGTTTCCTGCCCGAACATCATGCCTTTGGCCTTTTCGCCGCCGTTGAAATTGATGTTGATGCAGGCGTCCCATTCATCGTTGACGGTATCAATTTTCGGGGCGGCCGGCGCAAGATCCTGATAACGCTTCAACAACGCCCCGCTGTCCGGCTCGCCGGATATGTCTTCCGCGTAGGTAAGCGTACCCACCCAAACAACGCTAGGGCGTTCAACAACCTCCAAAACCGTTCCGCCGTGTTCGGCCGTTTCTATGACTTTTTCAACCGCGCTTAGTGTTTTGGACATATTCATTCTCCTTTTTCTCAACGGCATACAGCATTATCTCCCCCGCGGCAAGGCTTTTGTTCACGTCGATCAGCCGCTGGTTGGCACTCCCCCGCCACGGAAGCATCAGCGACTTCTGTTCCGCAATGTACGGCCCGTCTTTCACCACATCGGCCATTTCGGCGAGTTCCCTCTTTGCCCCGTCCAGCTCCTCCCACAGGCAACCGGTGTATATCCACAAATCATAGCCCGATTCTTTCAGCCGTTTGGCGGCCGGCAGCAAGGCTTCGGCCTGTTCCATCGGTTCGCCTCCGGTGAAAGTGACGCCGGTGTGGAGCGGGTTTTCGGTGATCTCCGCCAGCAGCTCTTCGGTCGTCATCTCCGTTCCGCCTTCCGTTGTCAGCAGTTCGGGATTGTGGCAGCCCGCGCAGCGGTGCGGGCAGCCTTGGAAAAAAACGGCGGCCCGGAGCCCCGGGCCGTCCGTCACGGAGTCATGGACGATTTTCGCAACGCGCAGATTCATGATTTTTCAGGGGGTTTATGTTTGACACGGTCTTTGATTTCGGCGCGTTTGGCGTTGTTGATGCGTTCGAGCGAAGACCCGAGGTAGCCTGTGATTCGGCGGATGCGGACAAAACGGTTTTCTTCGTTTTCCGTCCGGCCGCATTGCGGGCATTCGTCCCCGATGATGCCGGTGTAGCCGCATTCCGGGTCGCGGTCAAGCGGATGATTGATGGCTCCGTAACCGATACCGGCTTTTTGCATGGCGCGGATGATGGCCTCAAACGCCTCTAGGTTCTGCAATGGGTCGCCGTCCATTTCCACAAAAGAGATATGCCCGGCGTTGGTCAGTTCATGGTAGGGTGCTTCCAAACGGATTTTATCGAATGCCGTGACAGGACAGCCCACAGGAATATGGAACCCGTTGGTATAATAATCCTTATCCGTTACGTCCGGGATGGCTCCGAAGCGTTCGCGGTCGAGCTTGACGAAACGCCCCGACAGCCCTTCCCCGGGCGTTGAGATCAGGGTATAATTCATCTTTTTGCGGTTGCTCTCTTCATCCAAGCGGCGGCGCATATGACCGATGATGTCCAATCCAAGCTGCTGCGACGCCTCCGACTCGGCCTGATTGTGCCCGGTCAAGGACTTCAACGCTTCGGCAAGACCGATGAACCCGACGGTCAATGTGCCGTGTTTGAGCACTTCGCCGACTTCGTCGTCCCAGTCCAGCTTCTCGCTGTCCAGCCAAATGCCCTGCCCCATCAGGAAGGGAAAATTCCGCACCCGTTTGCGGGATTGGATGACAAAGCGGTCGGTGATTTGGTCGATGACCAAATCCAATTTCCGGTCGAGCGACCGGAAGAACTGTTCAACACTGCCGTTCGCCAAAATGGCAAGGCGCGGCAGGTTGATGGAGGTGAAGGAGAGGTTGCCGCGGCCGTTGCTCACTTGCTGTTCCGGGTCGTAGACATTCCCGATGACGCGGGTGCGGCAGCCCATATAGGCGATCTCTGTCTCCGGCGTGCCTTTATAGTATTTGGCGTTGAACGGCGCGTCCATAAACGAGAAGTTGGGGTACATGCGCTTGGCCGAAACGCGGCAGGCCAGCTTGAACAAATCGTAGTTGGGGTCGCCCGGATTGAGGTTGACCCCTTCCTTGACGCGGAATATCTGAATGGGGAAAATAGGGGTTTCTCCCCGCCCTAAGCCGGCTTCGGTGGCCAAAAGGACGTTTTTGATGGCGCAGCGTCCTTCGGGCGAGGTATCCATGCCGTAGTTGACGGAAGAGAAGGGCGTCTGCGCCCCTGCACGGGAATTCATGGTGTTGAGGTTATGGACAAGACCGACCATCGCCTTATAGGTGGCGCGGTCAACTTCGCTTTCGGCGTGTTTTTGGGAGTAATCCTGTATCCGGGAGATCAAGGATTCGTCATCAACAATATTTTTCAGAAGTTTTGCTTCGGCTTGGCGGTATTCTTCGTTACCGCCCATTTTGGGGACGATCCCTTCCGGGAAATCAAATGCCGGATTCTCTATATCGCAGAGAAGTTCTAACGTGCGCAGAAAATTCTCTTGGTAAAGTTTGGTGAAGGATTTGGCGACGCCTAAGGCCATGCCGTAGTCGAAATTGACGACGCTTTGGCCGCCGTGCTGGTCGTTTTGGTTGGACTGGATGGCGATACAGCACAGCGCGGCGTAAGAGGTTATGTAGTTTGGCTCACGGAGGAATCCGTGACCGGTGGAAAACCCGTTTTTGAAAAGTTTGACAATGTCGATCTGACAGCAGGTGGTGGTCAAGGTATAGAAATCCATGTCATGGATGTGGATGTCGCCTTCGCGGTGGGCTTCGGAGTGGGCGGGCTTGAGGACAAACATCTCATAAAACTGTTTGGCGCCCTCCGAACCGTATTTGAGCATGGTTCCCATGGCGGTATCGCCGTCGATATTGGCGTTCTCGCGCTTGATGTCGCTGTCGGCCGCCGCCGAGAAGGTGATGTCTTCGTAAACCTTCATCAGGCGGGTATTCATCTCGCGGACACGGCTGCGGTCGGCGCGGTAGAGGATATACATTTTGGCGGCGTCCTGATGACCCATTTCCATCAGCACCCGCTCAACGACGTCTTGGATATGCTCAACTTCGGGAGCCGGGCGGCCTTCATCCTCCAGCGCGTCCAACACGCGCAGAGCAAGGCGGCGGGCTTCCTCCTGATGGTCGGTGTGGTAGCACGCCGTGAAGGCCTTGTTGATCGCCGAAGCGATTTTGTCAAGGTCGAAACGCACGACACGCCCGTCGCGCTTGCGGATTTGCCCGATATTGGTAACGCGTTCGGTCATTTTGGTTCCCGTCTTTCGTATATCGTACTATATATAGATACTCCGTTAAGGAGAGTGCATACATATTGTACAATAGCCGATTGCCCGTGTCAAGCGGATTGTTCAAATTGCCAAAAAATTTTTATACGCCCGGCGGCCGCCGCAGCGTTTGCGAATTTGAAAAAACCACCATCATAATCCGACATATTTCGAGCAATCCTATGAACGGAGTAAAATCGAGGAGGTTCCATTGATTATGAAAAAAAGATTGCTCGCAATCATCGCGGTTTTTGCTTTGGTGTTTTCCCTCGCTTCCTGCACGACCGCTAACAGACACCGTACAACCGTGACTCCGGCGGCCACGAACACACCGAGGACGCAAACCGCGCCCAAACAGAATACCACTCCGAGACAGCACGCCGCGCCCAGACACAACACCGCTCCCCGCACCCATCCGATGCCCTACAACACGCCGTTCAGCAGCAATAACAACAACGACATCAACCGCAGCGAAGGTTTCCGCAACAGCATCGGCGGCCAGGACAACACAAACCGCGGCGGCCTCAACCGCAGCGGTATGAACCGCGGCACTGTCCGCGGCGGCGGCCGTCACGGCTTCTCCGCAGACGGAGCATACCGCGGCGGCATGAACAACAGCGATACCGTCACCGGGCGCGGCAGCATCGTGACCCCGCGCACAACCCCGAGATACCGCTCGGCTCCCCCGGTACGCTCCATCCCGCGCGCCAACCGCATCCCCGCGACCAGACTTCCCCTCCGCTAACTTTTGGGAATCAAAAACAAAACGCTGCCGTAACCACGGCGGCGTTTTTGCTGTGCCGCTGATAATTTTTTGATTTTTGTGACCAAATTATGTTTTAATTTGCTATAATGGCAGATAGGGCATTGGTGTGTCCATATAAAGTGAATACCATAGAAAGAAGGATGTCCAATGAAAAAGCGTCTCCTATCCCTTGCGCTGGCGTTGCTGGTTTCATTTCCCGCGCTCATCCCCTCGGCCGCCGTAACAACGTTCGATGATGCCGGCCTTTCGGATATGACGGAGCAGTTTCGGTTTGAGGACATACTAGAGGCATTTGAAACCGGCGGCTTCGATGTATACCTCGACCAAGTCTGCATGATTGAAAATGGCTTTATCGACCTCACGCCGTATAACATCCACGCCAACGCTGGATATTCGCTGGGGGATTGGAATCAGGTTTTCCGTATGGACACCGCCAATTCAAATGAATACCCGCCCGACTTCAAGCCCGAATGGTTGGTTGACGGCTGCTATTTTATCGCGGTCTACGAAAGCCAAAGACCCATCCAGTTTGTTTTTCATCGCTTTAGGGAGTACGGCGGCGAGCTTTGGGGTGCGATAAACGGTTGGTCCCGCCCGGGCGGATACGCCACGCCTGAAATTACCGACGACGAAGGGAACAGGATAACCCGTGTCGGTGTCGATATGATCAGTTACGAGGGCATCATGGACATGTGGGAAGACTACGGCGGCGGCGATCTATCGGATGAACTCTGCGCTTTTTGGCTGCAGGACGGCGGCACCGAAACTGCCCTGCACAAGATTATCCTGTACTCCCCCGCCGCCTCTTTGTACCCGCCCGGTGCGCCCAATAACCCACTGGACACCGCCTCTCCCTGGGCGGTTGACGTCATCAAGACCGCCATCGGTTACCGCATCGTGCCCTTTAACCTGCAGAATAACTACAGCCAGCCCATCACCCGCGCCGAGTTCTGCTCCCTCGCCGTTACGCTGATCGAAACGGCAACGGGCAAGCGAATCAACAAGCGGCACATTTTTGAAGACGACGGCGGAAATGTCAGCGTTCAGAAGATCGGCGGGCTGGATATTGTCTACGGGACTGACCCCGATTTCAACCTCTTCTCGCCCGAACGCGGGCTGAGCAGGCAGGAAGCGGCCATCATTCTTGAACGTCTGGCACAAAAAGGATTGAACAAGCAGCTTCCCGAAGGGGATGCTAATTTCAGTGACCTACACCTGACCTATTCCAACGATACGGTCACAGCCATCAAATGTATGCGGGGAACAAGCCCAGGCATTATGAGCGGCTTGCCGGACGGAACCTTTGATCCGTTGGGTGACTTCACCCGGGAGCAAAGCATACAGACGATGGTAAGGTTGTACGAGTGGGTTAAGGGATAACTACTGCCTCCCTCTCAGAGGGAGGTGGCTCCGACGAGCCGGAGGGAGTGCGCGGGGCGGTTCCCCATTGGAATATTTTCCCTTCGACAAATTTCGCAAAAAATGGTTGACAACCCAAATCCTATATGTTACAATTCGGTTACAAATAAAAACACGTTGTTACGGAATAAACCGGAGGTACATATGATACACCGCAAGATATGCAAAGGGTTTGTGGCATTTCTGCTCGCTTTCGCGCTCTTCCTCCCCGCCGCGCTGGCCGAATACGCGGTTATCGGGATCACCAATGACAACCTGCGCCTGCGGGAAGAGCCGTCGCTTTCGGCAAAAATCCTCACCACCGCGCCCAAAGGCTCTTCGGTCACGGTGACGCAAAAAGACCCCGTACTTAATACCGACGGCGAATGGTATTCGGTGATTTACAACGGCACGGAAGGCTATATGTCGGCTCCGTATTTGGACATCCAAGACGACGGAACGGCGGTCAGCCTGACCGGCACCATCAACGAAGCCTCGGTCAATTTCCGCACCGAACCCAATACCAACTGCGCCAAAATCCTCGTCTTTTCCAAGAACACCAAAGTCGAAGTCACCGGCACGGTGGACGGCTGGTATGCCGTGACCTACGACGGCAAAAACGGATATGTGCGCTGCGACCTCATCACCTTGGATTCGGAAAAAGTCCCCCTCCATTCGGAAGGCGTCGCCGGCACACGCCGCAATGTTGTGGAATTTTCGCTCAACTACCTCGGCAAACCGTATCAATACGGCGCGGCCGGCCCCAACTCATTTGACTGCTCCGGCTTTACCACCTTCGTTTTCAAACAATACGGCGTCAGCCTCAACCGCTCCTCCAAGGATCAATATAAAAACGGAAGCTCCGTCAGCAAGAGCGACCTTCTTCCGGGGGATTTGGTCTTCTTCCGCACCACGGCCAGCAGCAGCATTACCCATGTGGGATTGTACATCGGCGGCGGGGACTTCATCCACGCCAGTTCAGGAACCGGGAAATGCGTTAAGATCAGCTCTCTCACCACCGGATACTATTATGACCGCTATGTGGGGGCGAGAAGGGTTCTCTAAGTTTCGCGGCATACAAAGAGGAGCGGGAATCCCGCTCCTCTTTGCTATTCTATTTCCAAAGCCGTTTCCATCAATTCTTCTTCGCTGTCCAGGATTTTCACGACGGAAACCTCGTAGGCCGTCATATCTACCGGTTCGCCGTCGATCACCTTTGTGTAAAGGCGGGATTGAAAACGCCCCTCGGCATAGAGCGGCTGCCCTGTATCCATCATGGCGCATGAACGGGCGGCTCCGCCCCACGCGATCAGCGGAAGATAATCCGTCCGGCTGTAGGTGCGCGGCACGGCAAGCATGATGTCGCAGATTTCCCTCCCCAAAGGGGTCTTGCGGTATCCCGGCGTCCGGCAGAGAGTCCCGCTCAAAAAAACCCGGTTGACATGCGCCCCTTCGTCGGGTTTCACATCACGGGCAAGCGCGGAAACGATTAATCTTCCGCCGACGCCGCTTTTGTTGTTATATGTACGCATCTGCCCGGTTATTTTTGCCGGGCTGCCTTCTCCAAGCGCGGCGTCCCGGAGGGCTTCCTCCGAAATCAATACGCGCAGATTGTCACTTTTTCCAGACAGGCGGCAGACGTCTATCCACAAACGGTAATACCGCGCCTCGTGTGAGGTGTGGCTCCATTCGGGCGATTTGGCCAGGATCCCGCGCAGGATGACAGTGTTCATACATTCCCACCTCAACGGTCATTCATAGGTTTAAGGAAATATATGCGCGAGGTGGGACATTCATGTCAGCGGCAGCATAGCCTCATAAAGTTTGTCCGGCGGGCAGCCGACCACCAGCAGCGCACCGGCCGCGGCCAGCGCGATTTCAGGCTTTGAAAGCGGCGGCAAAGGTATTTCCTGCCGTTCAAGCCGTTTGCCGTCCAGCGTAACGATGTCGCGCTGGAGCGAGAGCAACCAGCCGTCGCCGGAACGGCTGGACAATGTAACGGTATTCTGCGCCCCAAGGCCATAGGTGACGGTCTGTTTCGCCGTGACGACCGCCGACGGCGGCACGACCGCCGTTTGATACGCGCCTTTGGGCAGTTCGCCATGCTCCGGCATGACCACAAGTGCTTTCATACAACCATCACGCTCCCGCCGTATCTTGTGCGGGAGTGAGATCGCTTATGCGCCTTTTTTCTTCCATTTATGGGCGCGCTGTGGTATACTGGCTGCGCAGGAGGAAAGAGTATGAAACCTACATTTTCATTCTATAAGCCCGCGGATTTCGGGCGGGTGTATCAGTTCTTGAGACGCTCGGAGGCCAACGACGCCTTGGCGTATGAACGGGTGCGTTTCCAATTCGGTTACGGGCTGCATCCTGATTTTATCGACCCCGGCCTGTATGGCGGCTTTGAGCGAACCTGCGGGATATGGGAAGATGAATCGGGGATCATTTCTTTGGCGATGACCGAGGGCGGTTCCCGCTTTGAGGAAACATTTTTCATCTTTCGCTCCGAACGCGTGAAAACCCAAGAACTGCTCGGCCGTATGTGCGATTTCGCCGAACGTTTCACCAGCCGGGTGACTGATGACGAAAGCAAAAATCAATATAGACTGTGCGTTTCGGAAGAAGACGCCGTTCTCGCCGGATTTGTGTCGCAAAGAGGGTATGTGAAGACCGAACATAAACATCGGGTCATGATCAAGGAATACGCAAACGAGCCGGAAGCGGTTGTTCTGCCCGAGGGCTTTACCATCAAGGACGCCCGGACGGCCGAGCCGTTTTTCACCGCTTTGGCGCACAACCATTCCTTTCGGTACAATCAAGACAACGACGGCGGCGAGAAGGGGTTTGCCAAGATACGAACCATGCCCGATTACCGCCCTGAGCTCGACCTTGTGCTGTTCGACGGAGAGGGTCAGCCCGCCGGGCTGGCCAATTTTTGGGTCAGCGAGAAGTCGAAGACGGCATACCTAGAGCCGATGGGAACGGTATGGTGGTATCGGAAAATGGGGCTGGGCAAAGCCTTGATCACGGAGGGGATCAACCGAACGCGGGCGTACGGATGCACCCGGCTGATCGGCGGCGACCAGCCGTTTTATTGGAACTTGGGATTTGAGGTCAAAAAAGAGCATTCTTATTGGTCTTGGTCGTCAGAATAAACTCTATACTTCCATGATAATGGGCAGAATCAGCGGTTTGCTCTTCTGCCTGCGGTTGAGATAGCCGCTCAGCGCGCCGCGCAGGCTCTGTTTGATGGTGACCCAATCGGTGTATTTTTTCTCGATGCAGCCGTCCAGCGTTTCGGTCGCCACTCTCCGCAGCTCCTCCAAAATGGCGTCCGAATCGCGGGACATGGCAAAGCCGCGCGTGATGATGTCGGGGCCCGCCACAACGGTTGAGCCGTCGGCTTCCATCGTCACCACCACCAGCAGAATGCCGTCTGTCGCCAAATGCCGTCTGTCATGCAGCACGGCTCCGCCGACGTCGCCCATTTCGCCGGGGCCGATGCCGTCTACCAAGACACGTCCCGACGGGACGGCGGCACCCAGTTTGATCCCCTTTTCCGTTATTTCGATCGGCCGCCCCAGTTCGGGAATGAGTATATTCTTGTACTTTATTCCGGTCAGGGCGGCGAGTTCGGCGTGGGCTTTCATCATGCGGTATTCGCCGTGAATGGGGATAAAATATTTCGGTTTTGTCAGGGCGAGGATGATTTTCAGCTCTTCCTGACAGGCATGGCCTGACACATGGATTTCGGTCAGGCGTTTGTAGATGACTTCGCAGCCGCGTTTGAACAGCTCGTCGATCATCCTCGACACCGTTTTTTCATTTCCCGGCACCGGGGATGCCGAAACGATGACACGGTCGCCCACGCCCAAATCGACTTGCCTGTGCGCCCCGAACGCCATGCGGTTCAATGCCGACATGGGTTCGCCCTGGCTGCCTGTCGTGATGATGCAGACTTTATCCTTCGGCAGGCTCTTGACCTGCGACAATTCGATGATGGTTCCGGGCGGGATGTCGATACACTCCAAGTCGATGGATAAAGCCAAAATATTCTCCATGCTGCGGCCGGTGATGGCCACTTTGCGGCCGGTTTCGACCGCCGCGTTAATGATCTGCTGGATGCGGTGAATATTGCTGGCGAATGTTGTGACGACAATGCGTTTGTCACAGCCTCGGAATTGATTCAGCAACGCCTCGCCGACGGTACGCTCGCTCATGGCAAAACCGGGGCGTTCGACATTGGTGGAGTCGGAGAGCAGCGCGAAAACGCCTCTCTTCCCCAGTTCGCCCAAACGAGCTAGGTCGATCATATCCCCCTCCACCGGGGTGGAGTCTATCTTAAAATCTCCTGTGTGGATGACCGGGCCGAGGTCTGTGTGGATGGCCAGCGCGACCGCGCCGGCGATGGAATGGTTGACATGGATGAACTCCACATCCATACATCCCGCCTGAATGACCTGACCTGTCTCCACACTGCGGACGTCGGCAATATGAGCCAAACCGGCTTCTTCCAGCTTGATTTTAATCAAGCCGGCTGTTAACTTGGTGCAGTAGATGGGGCAGTTGACCGAACGCAGCAGAAAGCTGACGGCTCCGATATGATCCTCGTGGCCGTGGGTGATGACAAGGGCGCGAACGCGGTTTTTATGCTTTTCGAGGTAGGTGAAGTCGGGAATGACGATGTCTACCCCGAACATGTCTTCATCGGGGAACGAAAGCCCGCAGTCTACCAGCAGTATATCGCCGCCGTGTTCATAAACCGTCAGGTTTTTGCCCACTTCGTTAATACCGCCGAGGGGGATAATCTTCAATTTTTGCGACATTTGACGATGTTTCACTCCTATTATCGTAAAATATGTATCGTACCGCTTGCGCGGTCAAATCCGGTATGAGGAGGGGATGCCGGGAACGCATCCCCCATACGGAGCTATATTACCATACCGTGATCAAAAGGGCAACCTTTATTTTATCTGCTTCCATCCAATGATTTCACCTTTTTGGACAAATCGGCGAACAGCTCGTCGGCCAGTTCCTCGTTCATCCCCTCGGCGATGATGCGCAAGGCGCGGCGGTTGGGCATGGGCGCGACGCGCACCCAGCCCCCGCGGGCACGGGTGCGGATGCCCTCGTTGAGTTCGGCTCCCGGAAACTGCTTGGCCAGCTCGCGCATGACCGCGCCGCGATCGGCCTCGACGGCGATTTCCCCTGCCGTGAGATGGAAGGAGGGGAGGCTTTCATAGAGTTCGGACAAGGTTGTTTTCAATTTCCGGCATCCGTGCGCCAAACGCGCCGCCATGAAGACCGGGTCGCGCATATAGGGCTGGTCGGCCATCAGCAGCCGCGCCTTCTCCCCGTCGCGTTCAACCCGCAAGACCGTGATACCCTGCCTTGCCGCGACGTCGTCTAAAAAGGCGGGCGCGTCGGGCGGAAGGGCTAACTTTGTCTCGCCGCAAGCGGCTTCCACATGAATCAATACCCCCAACAGATGGGCGGCGTCGATTTCCCGCCCGTCTTCCAAAACCGCCGTGAGCGAAAGCCCGCTGCTGTACAGCGTCTCTCCGCCGTTCGGCGCGCATCCCGACGCGGCCAGGGTTTTCCGCAGGAGTTCGGCTTCAGGGCCGCTTCCGCCGACCATCATGCTGATCGGCGCGAAGTTTCCCGCCGCCCAATGCGGGCGGGCGGCGGCCGCAACCGCGTATTGCTCCATTAAACCGTTCAGCACCCTCGCCGGACGGAGATTTTCCGGGTCTGCCAACGTCACGTCGCCGCGCAGCACGGCGGCTTCGAGTTTGCGTTCTTCCGCCCTGCCCGGGGCTACGCCGTTGTGATCGTAGAAATACAGGGTGAGCAGACGTTCCTGCTGGCGGATGAAAACGCTGAGCGGGATGAGGTGATGCCCCCCGCCGAAGGCGGCGCAGGACGGCGTCAGCGCGTCGGTCAGAACGGCGCGCCCGCCTCCGGCACAGACACCCGTCTCCAACGCCAGCGCGGCCAAACGGGCGGCCTCGCCGCCCCGCCACGAGATAGCGACTTCCCCCCGCGCCGACTGCGCCGCGGCGATGCCCAGCCGGTAGCAGAAGTCCGGCGTTACATCCGCATGGGGCAATCCCCGTACAACGCCGTTGCTGTCAAAGAGCGCGCCGCGCCGCTGGGCTCCTTTGCTGATGCTGCCCGACACATGGGCTCCGGGCTGTATCTCCTTGCGCGGCCAAACGCGCGATTTTTCCATCACAACGGCGTCCTGCCCGATCACAACGCCGCTGCCGACAACCGCGCCCTCCAAAACCGACGCCCCTTCACGCAGCACCGTCCCGCGTCCCAAATAAGCATTGGTGACGCGTGAACGGGCTTCCATGACCGCACCGTCCAGCACGCTCCCTTCGGCTGTAACGCCGTCGGCCAGCACACTGCCGGAACCGATCACCGTAAACGGGCCGATTGTCACATCTCTTCCAAAATGCGCGTCCTGCCCGATGTAGCAAGGCTGGGCAACCTTCACGCCTTCCGGCGGCAGGTGCTGGGGGGGCAGGTTGAGCCGGGTTTGACCGTTGAGGATGTCGCGGCAGCATTGCAGATAAGCGTCGCAGTCGCCGATGTCACACCAATACCCTTCGGCGGTATAGCCGTACAGACCCATCCCCTTCTCCATCATGAGAGGGAAAAGGTCGCGCGCGAAATCGAATTGTGTTTTCTCCGGGATGAGGCGCAAGGCCTGCGGAGAGAGGATGTAAATGCCGGTATTGACCGTGTCTGTGAACACCTGCCCCCAAGCTGGCTTCTCGATAAAGCGAGATATGCGCCCGTCGTCCCCGGTCATCACAAGACCGTATTCCAGCACATTGGGGCGGCGGGTCAGGATGAGGGTGGCGTCGGCGTCTTTGCGGGTATGGACTTCCAACGCCTCCCGCAGGTTGAAATCGGTCACCGCGTCGCCGGAGAGAACAAGCACCGTCTCTTCCAGTGAATCATCCAGCGCGTCGCGGACGCCCCCGGCTGTTCCCAGCGGCTCATTTTCGATATTGTAGTGCATCATCACACCCCATTCCCCGCCTTCGCCGAAATGGTCGATGATTTTATGCGGCATGGCTTGCAATGTAACGGAAATACGGTTGAATCCGTGGCTTTTGAGCAACTCTATGCCGTATTCCATCACAGGCTTGTCAAAGAGGCGCACCATCGGTTTGGGGCATTCCGCGCTGATGGGGCGCAGGCGGGTTCCCTCCCCCCCGGCCAGCATGACTGCTTTCATATGTTCTTCCTCCTCAATATGTGTATAACTCCAGTATGAACACATTCGTCCAAGCATATACAGATAAGGGAGAAGGAGGACGGGTTATGTGGGTCGTACTTTTGCTGGCGGGGCTTTGGTTTACGCTGCGCAGCGGGTTTTGGCAGGTTTTCAACATCGGGCGGATTTTCCGGGAGACGCTGGGAAGCCTCTTTTCTAAGAGCGGACGAAAATCTCCGTCACTGTCACAATCTGACCCGGACATTGCCTCCGGCGGCTCGCCAGGGAAGACTGTGACGCCGTTTCAGGCGATGTCAACGGCGTTGGCTTCGACGGCGGGGACGGGGAACATCGCCGGGGTGGCGACGGCCATTGTGGCGGGCGGGCCGGGCGCCATCTTTTGGATGTGGCTCTCGGCGTTGTTCGGGATGATGACCAAATACGCCGAAGTCTACCTCGCCGTGAAGCACCGCAGAAAATCAAAAACCCCCGGAGGGGGGTTTTACGGCGGGCCGATGTATTATATGGAGTCGATCGGGTGGAAAGCCCCCGCCGTCATCTTCGCCGCTCTCTGTATGACCTCGGCTCTCGGGGTGGGCAACCTCACCCAGGTCAACACGCTGGCCGACGCGGTGCATACCGTCTTCAACGCGCCCAAACTGCTGACCGGGGTTGTCACCGCCGCTCTCGCCGGGCTGGTGGTGCTCGGCGGCATACGGTCGGTGGCTTCTGTGACGGAGAAACTGGTGCCGTTTATGTCGGTGCTGTACATAGCGTTGAGCGCGGCCGCCCTCTTTGTCTTCCGGGACGCGATCATTCCGGCCATTCAGCTCATCATTGCCGGAGCGTTCAACCCGCAGGCGGCGTTGGGCGGCGCGGCGGGGTACACCATCTTCCGCGCCATGCGCTACGGGATCAACCGCGGGGTGTTTACCCACGAAGCGGGGCTGGGCAGCGCGCCGATCGCCCACGCCTGCGCCGACACCGATAACCCGGCGCGTCAGGGGATGTGGGGCGCGCTGGAGGTCTTCATCGACACCATCGTCCTCTGCACGCTAACCGCCCTTGTCATCCTCGCCGCCGGGGTATTTTCAACCGAACCCAACGTCACGTTGGATGGGGCGTCGCTCACGGTTGCGTCGTTTGAGCTGGCTCTCGGCCCGTTCGGCGCGGGGGCTGTCGCCGTCTGCACGGCCTTGTTCGCCTTTGCCACTATTCCCGGCTGGTGCTTCTACGGTGAGCAGTGCTGCCGCTACCTCTTCACCCATCCGCGCGCCGAAACGGTTTATCGCGCGGCATTTATTCTGCTGCTCCTTCCGGGGGCGGTTTTGCGGCTGGATGTGGTGTGGCATTTCGCCGACGTCATGAACGCGCTGATGGCTCTGCCGAATTTGGCGGCTCTGCTGGTGATGAGCCCGCAAGTATTCAGCGGGCTGCGGAGGTATAAATAACCCCCGCCCGGTTGGTCGCCCGGGCGGGGGGTTATACCGTTTTACTGCGCAACTCTATGTAATCTCCCTTTTCTTATATGGGAACTCCACATGAACTGTCGGTGACGCCTGATCTACCCATTTCGTTAATTCGTTCGTTGCGTCACGAGTTATCTCCGCGTGTTCCTTGATTTCCGCTATGTCGTCCTTCATGACCGCTATGTCGTCCCTTATGACTGCGACGTCATCTTTGATTTCCGCAATGTCGTCCTTCATTTCTTGCAATTCATTCAGAATCTTTTGCAGCATTTCATTCTCCATCATTATTCTCCTTATTCATTTCTTTAATCATTCTAACCAACCGGGAGCATATGTCATCTGGCCCGGAGCGCGAATCCGACTCCCGAATCATCTTGGAAATTCGTGAACACCAATCATCGTACTCTTCATTCTCCATCAAAGCTCTCTCCTTCTATATTCCTAATCACACCGCTATTTTACCACGCCGTCCGCGCCATTGTCAAGCGGCGAACATACAAACCCCCCGCCCGGTTGGTCGCCCGGGCGGGGGCGCAAAAAACACTTGACAGGAAGAAAGCAAACACCTATAATAAGCATATAAATGGAACTGCCGCCTTTAGCGGGGCGGCTCAGTTCTAAAGTCAGGTTTGAGACGCCGTAACTAAACGGCGTCTCGTGCTATTTCTTCCGCTTATTCAAGCAGAGAGCGATAACAGCTATGATAAGCATAGCGAACTGAAACAGTCCCGCATATGTAACCATAACATCACCCCCCTTACAGGAGAGTGACCAAGCCGCCAAGCGACAGTTCCAGCTTCAAGTATAGCATCAGAACGTAAACTTGTCAAACACCCGCAAACACATACAACCCCCCCGCCCGTGTTCCGGGCGGGGGGGTTGGTTATGCTATGCGGTTTGTGCTTGCTAAGTATTATTGAAAAGCAATAACGATGTCAGCAGGTTGCCCCGGGGTTGATTGGTAAGCTCTGATGTACCAAGTCTTGTCACTCCAAGTTGTGTAGGAGCTGACGCTGGAGATTCCAGCACCGCCTTCGGCGTCAAAGAACTTGGTGTTCTCGTTAAACGGTACGTTGACTCCATTAACGTTTAAGAGGTTGCTGGATCCGGTCGTCACGCCCCAGAATCTTCCGCTTGCCGTGACATTGATATTTGTGGAATACAGTTCCGTGAAACCTGTAACCACGTTGGTGCTGCCACTCTTAAAGGTCGGTTTCCATACGAGGGCTTTGCCTGTGATGTCGTCAAAGGCATTGGCATCTTCGTCCTGTCCGTAGAGGGTGATCTTTGTGCCGTCCTGCGTTAAGAAATCTTTCGCCATGCGCCATTTGCCTGAGTCGAAGTTCAGCTCTTCCCACTCGCTGCCAGCAAGGGAGATAACCATATCGTTATCGGTGGGCGGCGCGAACGACGCGCTCAGTTTGACAAATCCCGCTTTGAGGATGGGGGCTCCGTACGTGGCGTTCTCATCGGGCTTAGATGTTTTGCCGTCGCCTGTCAGAGAAACCCATTCGGAGTAGCTGTTGGTTGTAGAGCCAAGGGTGGGGAAGTTGCGGGCTTTGATAGCCGAGAAGTTGCCGGAGCCGTCTTTGACGAAGATGACCGAGTTGTCCAGCAGGGTTTTATTCAGCATCCCGCTCCATTGATCGCCCCAGCCTCCGCCTGTCAGGATGTTATTGCTGACCGACATAGGCCCTGTTTGTGTTGTGTTAACCGCTGCCGCGACTTCACGCAGGGTGACGGTGCCGTCTTCGTGGTCGATGTACTCAAAGATGTGCTCGTCGATCACTTTGGCGGCAACGAACGGATAACCTGCGCCTAAGCCGTAGTTTTTGCCCCTGAACGCGATCTTGCCTTTGGAGCCAACCACTCCTGTTTCAAGAGTACCTTCGGAACCGTATTCGCCTGCGCTGAGAGACGTTAAGGTTGCTGTACGTTTTTTGTTTTCGGCTTTGACCCACTTGTAATAATCGGCGTTGCCGTATTGATCTTCCACAAGTTCGTCGATGTACAGGATGTCTCTCACGCTGTAGATTTTCTGTGAGTTATTCTCATCGAGGATGTTGACGCGGAGAGAAACCACTTCCTGTATTGCCGAATCGTTGTCAAACCCGCCGCCTGGTTTATATTCGGTTGTGACGGCGAAATCGGATCTAGTGACCAAGCCGTATTTCCAGCCTGAGAGGTCTTCTGCTTTAGGCGGCACGACTTCAAGAACTTTGCCGTTGAAAACAAAGAGGTCATACACTGTGCCTACATTGACAAGGGATTTGATGTCGCCATTGAAGTCGAATGTAAGACTGGAAGGCGTCGCGGATTTGAGGATCGGGGACAATTTATAGCTTGTTCCGCCAATGGTGACGGTCTTCAGGTCGATAGCTTTGACAGTCGCTTGACCGCTGGCTTCGGTGACTGCTTCATAACCAAGCCTGTGGGTACCGATTTCATAGACGAGGAAACGTCCGTAGTCGGCGGGGTTGGTTTCAGGGAAATCTTTGATGTTGGCTTTCTGCCGGGCGTTGGTGTCGGGGGTAAAGCCTGTGCTGTTGCGGTATCTCATTCTGTTGCTGTTGTCGCTGTTGAAATCACGGAATTGGGCATAGTTGTAGAACTCGATGAACACATAATCTACATTCGCTGTGCTTCCGCTGTAAACCATGCGGACGGTAACATCGCTGAGGCTGGTTTCGAGACCCGAAGCATCCCAGTTAGAGCCTACTATGCTGGTCAGGGAAGCGGCGGCATTAAACGGAGCTTGTGTGCCGTAGTCGCTGCCGAACTGATCTGTATCTTTGCACTGATAGTTGATGTAAATATCGGCTCCGGTGAGGACTGCGGCATTGTTGCGAACCAAGGCACGGGCGTCGCCCAAAAGACCGCGGCCTTCGTTGTTATTGCTGTTTCTCTTGGAACCAACGCCGATGTAGGTGTCGGTCATGCTGTCATTGTAAGTAAAGCCGGTGTAGGCTTGCGTGATTTTGCCGTTGACGGGTGTATTGCGATACCAAAAAGTGATTTTGCGGCCTACGTCATACATGTCGATGCCGAATTCTTCTGTCAGGTCGGCCGAAAGGGTTATGCCGCCAACCTTGGCTTCGCCGCTTGTTCCGGGGTCGGTGCCGTCAAGGGAGAACCAGCGTCCGTCAGAGGTGATTGTTCCGGCGTTCATTTTGGTGTAATTATACGCCATAACCAAGAGGGAGGACGCGCCGCCTTTGCGGTCGGTCGGGTTTGTCGGGTCGGGGAGGACGCGCATCCGCAGGTTGTCGTACTCAAAACGGTCTGTCTCGATGGTGTACATCAGGAGCAGACAGGCAGTGGCGCGGTCGATCACATAATCGCCGTTTTCATTCTGGTCGTCCATCCAGTAGAGGTCACCCAGCATAGCCATTTCGTCGGCGATGCGGACGACGCTCCAAAGGCTCATCGAGAAGCCTTCTTCATACGACATGTTGAGGCCGATCGACCTCATGCAGAGCAGGATGGCTTCGGCGAAGGAGATTTCCTGACCGGGGCCGTACATCGGCACGCCGTCGACGTCGCCGATACCTCTAGAGATGCCGCGGCTGGCGAACCAGTTGGTGTAGCCTTTGGCCCAGCCGCCCTGATAATCTTCCACGTCTCCGAAGTAAGAGGGGCCTGCGGCCATGGACGGATGTCCTTCGAGGACGCTCTTGCCGCCGTTGTGGGCTTTGTAGAGCATAACGGCGAACTCGGCGCGGGTGAGGGGCTGGTCGAGGTTGAGGTTGAGTTTGGTGCTGCCGTCAGCTTGCATGTCTTTGCTGCCGGTGATGACTTTGAGGTCGAGCATCAGCTGAACCGCGTCGTCATACGCTTTTGCCGGGCTTTTGCCGTCGATTGTTTCCTGCGCTTTTTCGCCGTCGTCGAAAGCGGCCAAATTGGCGGCAGTCGCCGGGAGCACGAAGCTCAGGGCCATTGTCAGCGTCAGGACGAGGGCGAGAAGTTTTTTCGCGCTTCTCATGGTTTTGTATACCTCCTAAAATTTTTCGGTCGCCAAGGGTTTTCCGCGCCGACAGGACGCGACCACATCCCTTGGCTTCTACAGGATACAACACCCTCTACCCGCAAAGCAAGGTTTTTATACATGATGTAACAATGGTGTAACATAAAAAGGGCTGAACAGCCCGCAGGGAGGTTAAATTCATTTTAACCGACCGTCCGCGGGCGTCGTGAAGCCTGACACCATGGCATCTGCGGGAGAACCACCCCGGCTCTTCGAGCCACCCCTCCATAGAGGGGAATTTAAGACGATCCAACCCCATTCCCCTCCGTGGAGGGGTGCCATCCGCAGACGGCGGGGTGGTTTTCCGCGCAAACGCCGGGGTTGTCACAAACACATTGCAAGTCATTATATAAGTCCCCTACGAAGACACCCCCGCGATATAATGAGCGATGCGCGTCATGGCTTCGGCTTGAAAGGCGGGCAGCACATGGGAGTAAGTGTCCATCGTGATAACGCTTCCGGTATGTCCTAAAATCTGACTGATGGCTTTGATCGGGACGCCCGCTTCCAGCGCGCGCGTGGCAAAGGTGTGCCGGAGGGCATGGATGGTATAGCGGCGCACGCCCGCTTTGCTGAGAAGGTGGACATAATTGTAGCGAAAGGTGGCGGGGTCGAGGAACCCTCCGTTACGCCCGGTGAAAACCATGTTGTCCCGCGCGGCCGGTTCCTGCGCGTTTTTGTAAGCCAAAAGACGGCCGGCCAGCAGCGCGTCTATGGGTATCACGCGGGCAGAGGCGTTTGTCTTAGTGCTGTCTTCAAGGAGAAGCCGGGTTTTGGCCGGTGCGTTCGGTGTGTAGTCCTTGAGTCTGCTGAGCTGACGGGACACACGAATGGTGTTTGCGTCGAAATCTATATCGTCCCAGCGGAGCCCCAGCAGTTCTCCCAACCGCAGCCCTGTGCTCAATGCCGTTATCACCGCCATGCCCACCGGTTCCTGACCGCAGAAAGGGATCAAAGCGCGCTGTTCTTTGAGCGTCAGCACTTCAAACGGCTTTTTGGCTCCGGGCGCGCGAATGGAGGGCAAACAGGCTCCCGCCGCCGGATTTGCGCCGATATACCCGCGCAGGACAGCCTCCCGCAAAGCTCTGTGCAAGACGATATGCACATTGCGGACAGATTTGACGCTCAGGCCGCCTGTGCCGTCCACCCGCCCGTTTTGCAAGAGCGTTTGATAAAAAGCATTGATCTCGCTGTTTTTCAGCGAAGCCAAACGGATATGCCCCAAACGCGGGATGATTTGGTTGTTTACAATGTTTTCGTAGGATGCGCGGGTACTGACCCTGACACGGCAGGCAACATATTCGTCGAGCCATGCCGTCATCCATTGCCCTGTTGTCATCCGTGTCGGACACGAGACTTCTCTCTTCACGCCCGCGATAAACTCCGCCAGTTTTTTGGCCGCGACGGCGCGTTTTTTTGAGGTAAATGTCTTAATGTTCGGTTTCCCGTCGGCACGGAACCCTTTCATAATGCGCGCTTCCCATGACCCGTTCTTTAACTGCCGGATCGATCCTTCCCCATTTGCCCTTCTTTTCATGATTGACCTCCTGAATTCATATGTTTTCCGCGGCGTCCAGCGGTCTGTCCGCCGCAGCCGAAGTAGAATAACATTTTCTCCGTTATAAGTAAAATTATAAGGTTCCATCCTTTTTATCGTTTCCAAACAAATGAAACACGTTGAAACGAAACGGTTTGCGGCGGTTATGCTCACATTTTGCGCAGGGTATACAACCATGAGAAGCGCGAAAAAACTTCTCGCCCTCGTCCTGACGCTGACAATGGCCCTGAGCTTCGTGCTCCCGGCAATGGCCAGCAGGACGATCGACGACTTCGACGACGCCACCACCGCCAAAGCGGTGCTCGACGCGAAGAGCCCGAAAGACGTCTACGCCGAAGCCGTGCAAAACGCCCTCGACCTCAAGATCCTCACAGGCAGCAACGTCATCGGCAGTGACGGCAAAGTCACCGCCACCAACCTCAATCTCGGCAGCCCCCTCACCCGCGCCGAGTTCGCCGTTATGCTCTATAAAGCAGTCAACGGCGGCATCAGCATCAACGAAGGCCATCCGCAAATGAACACCGCGAGCGCCGTCTCCTACTACAGCGACGGCAAAAACCATTGGGCCAAAGGCTACATGAACTGGTTCGCCACCCGCGGCATCTCCGCCGGTATCGGCGACGATGAAGACGGTATCCCCCAGTTCGCGCCCGACCGTCCCATCTCCTTCCAAGAAGCTCTGCTCTTCAGCATGAGAGCCATCGGCATCCAGCCCGGCCGTGAAGAGAGCTTCAAGTACAACCTGATGTCCATCGTCGGCATCGCTGATGAGCTCGGCATGTTTGAAGACCTCTACTGGATGGACGACGTCAACGCCGACACAGGCGAATACCGCATCGACCGCGCCACCGCTTGCCTGCTCCTTTGGTACACAGTGCAAGCCCCCAAAGTTGAATACCGCACAAACCAAAGCTGGCGCGAAACCGACGCCTCCAAATCCCTTCTGATCACCGCTTACAATTACACCAAATTTGACCGCACGGTCATCTCCGACGGTAATTGGTTTGCCCTTGACGGTAACCCCGGCACCAGCGGCAAAGCCCGCCTCGGCACCTATACCGCCAGCGGCTCTTCCATTTCCGACGGCAGCTTCACCAACGTGATCACCCTCTCCGCCGATGATACCAAAAAACTCGGCATCACCACAGCTGATGTCGGCCGCAAAATCGAGTTCTGGTATCGCGCCCCGGCGCAATCCTGGCAGGACGTCCCCCAAGTCTTCAGCAGCAGCTTTAAGTATTTGGACAACGTTCAAAACTGGGTCGGCATCGGCGGCTCCCCGTGGGTATCCGGCGCCTCCAACGGCCCCTTGTCCGGTGATATTCAAAAAATGGCCGGCAACAGCGTGGCTCTCCGCGCGGGCACCACATATTTCATCAACTACCGCAACGAGGCGAGCACAGATGACATCCTCAAAGGAGCCGCAACCGGATGGAACAACTGGGCCGGAACCAAAGCAATGGTTGGCAACGCGTCAGGATGGGGTGCTTTAGCCTATCAAGCCGATCTGCCCATCCGCATCATCTATGAAAACAACGACGTCAAATTTGTCTTCTTTGAGCAATATCACTTCGTTCAATTCGACGGATTGGAATCCAGCGGTTCAAACGCGGGAACCATCAAATTGAAAATGAGCGCCGACGGCAACAGCGGCGGACACCTGTTCACACAGGGCGGCAACGCAACCAACGAAAACAGAGCCAAACCGGAAAACATCATGGGCTTTGCCGAACTCGACCTCAAATCGGGCGACTTCTTCCTGATTGCCGAAATGGGCATGAACAGATGGAAAGCCCTCCCGGTTGAGAAAATAGAAGGCGTTCGGATCACGGATAGGTACATCAATAAAGACAACAACAGATTCATCGTCGCCGGAGGAAAAACATACGAACAAGTCGGTCTTATAGTCTTTGGCTGCGGACAAGGCGCAAGCGTCTCAACCAAGTTTATGGAAGGTGCCGAGTACGCTGCCGGCGCAGAAACCACACTGTACGTATGGAACGGGAAAGTCCTGTTCTCCAATCCTCCCAGCGCGGCCAAACCCCAGTACGCGGTGGTCAAATCTTCGAGATATGACGAATCGTTCGCAGGAGCCGGTTCGGATCCAACAAAAACATACTTTGTTGATATGCTTTTCAGCGACGGCACCTCGAAGGTTTGCCAGCTGGCGAAGGAAAGCAACCAAGACGCGAAAATCGACGGCACGACACTCACCCATGGCGGAGCCAATACCGAACTGTTACTCAGTGGTACAAACCTCAATAACATCCTCTTCCAGTACACCCTGAACGACGACATCATCACCCTAAAAGTCCCCGCAACCGCAGTCGAACAAGCACCTGCCAGCCCCTCCAGCATAGACGCGGGCAAAAACAGATTCCCCAACACCGCCGGCTGGAACGACCTAGCAGACAAATTCATCATCGACAGCAGCGTTATCTTCGTTAAAATAGGCAGCAGCGTTAACTGGAGAGTTTACAACGGCGCGACAGCCCCGAAACTGGTTGTCGGTACCGCAGACACCAAATCTTGGCTGGTCACAGGCGAACTCTTCAGCGGAAACAATGACGCGATAGCGGCCGCGGCGATCAACTTGGGCACCGGCGGCAGCATCCCGGGCATTGAATCCGATACCCTGTGGGGCGTCGCCCTCAGCAATCCGTATGAGCAGTATTACGACGGCAAGACACGCTGGGCGATCGACATTCTGAACAAAGACGGCGTGAGAGAAACCCTCTACAACGACGGCGGATCGATGCCCGCGGAATTCGCAACAATCAGGCCGTATAAGTGGGTGCAGAGATACGGATCCGGCGACTCAGCGAATGACGACAACCGTGCGATCTTCGAGTACACCAAGAAAAGCGACGGTGGTTGGATCAACTCCTTGACCAGCCTGACAGTAGGAAATATGAGCGGCCAGCTCACCGGCGTCAACAAGACCTTGAACATCCTCCAGCTGAACGGCGGCGGAATCGACGCTTTTGACGCAGGCAAAGTCAAGTTCTATTTGATCGACGGCACAGGCAGCAAAATTGTTTCCATTGATGACGTACCCACATGGAAAGACATCAAGAAATACACCACCGACACCTACGTGATCTTCAACTAAGCCAAGCAAAACCGCATAGCATAACTAACCCCCCGCCCGGGCGACCAACCGGGCGGGGGGTTCTTTGTGTTGCTGGGGGCTTGAAATACAGGATGCAATGGGGTATACTATGAATATGAAACGGAGGGAGTGCGATTATGACAAAGATAAAAGAACACGCCGTAGAGTTGCTCCAAGAGATACCGGATGATAAAGTGATCCATGTAATAGAACTCTTGAAAGGATTGCGGGGGTTATATAAACAACATGAAGAGACTGCTGTTCATGAGGCGACGCCGGACAACGTGATGGGGATATTCAGCAAATATGCAAACCCGGCCTTGATTCCATTGGAAAAAGAAGCATGGGGCGAGGCGGTGAAAGAGAAACATGCTATTCGTTGATGCGAACGTGATTTTACGCTATACATTAAACGACAATACTGATATGGCTGCCAAAGTCCGTGAATTGATTGCAAAGACTAAGGTATCAGTTAGATACGAGGTTTTAGCTGAGGTCATATATGTACTAAACAAAGTATATACACTGCCTAGAACCGAAATCGTCAATGGGATCAATGTGTTTTTGTCCAGCCCTAATGTCGAAACGGAATCCGAGGAGATTTTAGCGAAGGCCTTACAAACATACGCAGAGGTCAACATGGATTTTGTGGACTGCATACTGTATAGTCTAAAAGCCGTGTATGGACATGATGTATTTACATTTGACAAGCAGCTTAATTCAGAGATAAACAAACTCGCATGAACCAACCCCCCCGCCCGGGCGACCAACCGGGCGGGGGGTTCTTTGTGTTGCTGGGGGTGAAAATTGCGCTTGACAAAAGGGGGGTGTTGGGGTATACTGAGCATATAAAGGGAACTGCCGCTTTTTGCAGGGCGGCTCAGTTCGTGAAAACGAAGAAAAACGCCTTAGCTTCTAAGGCGTCTCGAAATTATTTTCTCTTACGGAATAAAACCGCGCAGAGTGAAATAACCGACACGATCAGCATTACAAAGGCAAAAAGCCCTTCATATGTAATCATGAGCACTCCTTTGTGTGGAGTGACCAAGCCGCCAAGCGGCAGTTCCAGCTTCAAGTATAGCATTATAGAGAGGATTTGTCAACGCGGCAAGCCCCCCGCCCGGGCGACCAACCGGGCGGGGGGATTTCTTTCGTTCCCGGTTGACATAACACTTGACAAACCCGCCTATATTGGGTATACTAGCAATATTCGACACCGTATCATGTATTTCGTAAGCACTCCTCCCGGCTCTTCGGAGCCACCCTCCTCTGACGCCTAGCGTACGCTTGGCGTGAGGAGGGCAAAAGGCTCCCTCCCGGAGGGAGCTGTCAGCGAAGCTGACTGAGGGAGATTAATGCTCGGTATATTCTCCCAAATCACGCATAAAATAAGGACAACCCCCAAGGAGGTGCGGCGGTATGGAACAATGGGCTCCCTCCCGGAGGGAGCTGTCAGCGAAGCTGACTGAGGGAGATTAATGCTCGGTATATTCTCCCAAATCACGCATAAAATAAGGACAACCCCCAAGGAGGTGCGGCGGTATGGAACAATGGGAGGATTATTACGGCCTTTTGCAGGTACACCCCCAAGCGGGCCCCGAGGTCATCCAGAGCGCGTATAAACGCCTCTGCCGCATGACCCATCCCGACGTCAACCCCGCCCCCGAGGCGGTGAAAACCATGCAGCGCATCAATCAGGCGTATGAGGTTTTGAGCAACACCGACCGCCGCCGCCGTTACCACGCCGAGTGGTCACGCCGGAGCGGGACGGCCGGTTCGCCGCGTGTGGAAGTGCGCGAACGCATTGTCTATGTCAATCGGGAAGACAAAGACATCGGCACGGCCGCGGCGGCGGCTGTGGTGCGCGATTATTTCGATTTTCTGCGCAAGCGCGATTACCGGGAAGCCTATGCCCTGCTCAGCGAAGAGGATAAAAAATGCTTTGGTTACGGTGCTTATGTGGAGTGGCAGGAGTCTGTGTCGGCCTTGTATGAGGTGGGCGACACCAAACTAAAACTCTTCCGCCGTTACGCCGCTTTCAAAACCAACGCGGGGGGCAAACTGCCCGCCGAGGAATATACCGTCCGGCTTTCGGAAAAGGACAAAACCACCGGCAATGTAAACGAGTACGCCCTCACCAAATACGCCGTTTTGGAAAGCGGCGTTTGGCGTGTCTATCTCGGCTACCGCGACCTGACGCCGTTCAAACTGCAATTCAAGGCTTTGGCCACCAACCCGAAAGAAGTGCAGTTCCTCAACCTTTGGGAGAAACATAAGGATTCCAACGATCTGCACATGGGGCTCCCCAACCGCAAAGGGCTGGAGGAAGCCTTAACAAGAGAAACTTACCGCCACAAGCGTTACGCCCGTCCGTTCGCGCTGGGTCTCTTTTCGGTCGTCTTGCCCGGCACGGTCACCGACGGCAGTTTGAAGGAGCGTGTGTTGAAATACGCCGGATATGTCATCAACGAGGCCGTCCGCTGTATCGACAGCGCGGCGTGGCTGGGCGGGGACGTCTTCGCCGTGCTGCTTGCCGAAACCGATAAACCGCGCGCCGCCCAAGCCATACGGCGTATATCCAGGACGGTGCGGCACGACATATCGGCCTGTTTTGACTTTGACGTCGCCATCACGGCAGGCGCGGCCAATTACAACGGGCAAAACCCGCAAGCCTTGATCGACACCTGTATGCGCGCCATCAGGACGGCGGCGGAAAATCCGCCCGACACGGCGCAAATTGAGGCTTTATGAAGATACTGGCCGTCTCGGACGAAGAGAGTTCATATATTTGGGATCATTTCAACCGCTCCGCCTTTGAAGGGGTGGAGCTTATCATTTCCTGCGGCGACCTGCATCACGATTATTTGGAGTTTTTGGTCACCATGCTGCCTGTCCCGCTCTTTTATGTGCCGGGCAACCATGACAAACGGTTTATCACCGACCCGCCCGGCGGCTGCACCAACATCGACGGCCGTGTGGAAACCTATAAAGGATTGCGCCTCTGCGGCCTCGGCGGCTGTAAGAGCCTCAACCCGCACGCCGCTTATGAATACAGCGACCCCGTCATGGATAAGCGCGCTCAAAAACTCCGGCGCGCCGTTTCGCGCGCCGGAGGATTGGACATTCTTGTGACCCACGCGCCCGCCGAGGGCTTGGGCGACGGAACAGACACCTTTCATAAGGGGTTTTCCGCGTTTCGCAGGATTTTGGAGGATTTTCGGCCGAAAATCCACTTCTTCGGGCATCAGCATAAACGTTACGGGCGTTCGGAAGCACCCGGGGAGTATTGCGGTGTGCGCCTTGTGAACGCTTGCGGTTACAGGATCGAAATCCTACCGTAACGGGACGAATTGTATTCCCTGTTCGTCGCGGATGAACGAGCAGTGGTCATGCTTGCTCTCCAATAGCAGCCGTTCCGAACCGATCACGATGGTGATGCCGGGATAGGCCGTACCGGATATGTTTACCGAACCGAACCCCGAAGAGGATATGACCTCCTGAATCGCGGCCATCTCTTCCTCCAGTTCGGCGGCATTCTGCGCAAGGGATTGATAAGACGATATGGCGCGCTGAAGGGCTTCGAGCTTGTCGGGGGTGATCCTGCCCGCTTTTTTATGCTCCGAGAGCAGATTGATGGCGCGCAGCAAGGCGGCCGCGTCCCGTTTGTTGGCCTCCAATTCGTGCGGGATCTCATGGCTGCGGTTGATGGTGTTGGGGTCGTTGCCCACTTCTAAGGTAGTGGGCACATAGCTGTTCCGCCCCCCGGCCAGCATTGCGTTGATGGCCTTCATAGCGGCAACGCGCCCGCCGACGACCGTTCCTTTGGCTCCCAGCAAGGAGACACTGCCGCTGCAATGCACCTCCGAATGGAGGATGAACGACGTTTCTATATCCCCTCCGGCTTGCACATTCCCCGACTGGATATATTTGACCTTGATAAAGCCCCCCGCTTTCACCAGCCCTTTGCCGGAGCCGTTGACGCCCCCTTTGATGATGACATTGCCGGCGGCGATGACCTCGGCGCCTTCCACTGTCCCTTCGATGGTGATATTGCCGGTCGCCTCCACCTTAAAGCCGTTCAGCACGCTGCCGTTGACCTGCACATGACCTAAAAAATTGATATTGCCTGTGCTGTGAGAAACGTTTGCCGGCACGGTGAAGACGTTTAACACCTGTATTTTCCGCTGTACAACGTCGGCGTGGCCGTCACAGGCGGCAAAAAGCTGAAGTTTATCGTCGGACATCACGGTGTTTTTTCCAGCCGGCAGGGGGGCGTCTTTGCCGGGTTTGGCCGCGACCGCCGAACCATAGACATTCATACCCGGTTCGCCTTGGGTGGGCGGGGTTTTCTCGCACAGCACATCGCCTTTATGTACCGTAGTGATGATGCCGAGGTCTTTGTAATCGACCGAACCGTCTTCCAGTTCTTTGGGACGTATGTCTTTCTCAATACGGATGACAGGGGTGATGACGGCATTCTTCCCGTGGACGGGAGGATTGCCTGAAGCGACCAGCGTGGCTATATGGTAAATCGGATTCACCGAAAGCCGCCTGACTTGTTCTTCGTCTATACCGAAAGCGATTTTCTTATTGATCAGGGCGATTTTAATAAGCTCCGGTGTGACCGGCAGGCCGCCGGGTTCGGGCGGCGTGAGAAAAACCTCGGCGCGCATCCCGTCAGGGCTGACGTTTACCGACGCGCTTGCGTTGGCGGGGATATGCGTATTGGGGCGTTCGATGTGTGGATCCATCATTTGAACCCCTCTCTCAGGATTCTGCTATGCCGCCATCAAAACGATTGCCATGATGGCCGACAACCCGCCGGCAATCCAAAAATTCAAAGCACTCCCGCTGAATAGTTTCATTTTCTTAGCCAAGCAGACGGCAAGGCCGCCCAGGCAGACAACGACATTGCCGAACAGGTAAAACGTCGCGTCGGTAATATACTGTGCGTTCCAAGCCCCTTTGGACGATATGCCCGTATACCCGCTGAAAAAGGTGCCGCTGCTTGACGGGAAAGCCTGATAAGCCCACAATAGGGAAAAAAGAAGCACAAGCCATGCCAGCAGCGCGAAGATGCTTGTCAGCTGTACCTTATGCTTCTGAGGCTTATAATTGACCTTGTATTCCCCTTCGTCAACCATGTCTTCGGAGATGTGGAGGGAGGGCAGCGTTGCAAGGAATTTATCGATTTCGTCCATTTCATTTTCGTTTGTGTTGTTCGGTTCATCCTGCATGGGTTATACCCCCCTTCATCCTATCATACCAAATACCATCCCTGTTGTAAAGCAATAAATGAAGTTTTTCTCATTTTTTCTGCGTCTTGCGTTTTTGGTAAAAAGCGTGTATACTTTAGGCTTGGAGGGACTGCTATGGGAAAAGGGAAACGCACCGAGACGAAAAACCCGCGGGATTTTCTTCTCAGGATATGGAATACCATTACGAAAGATAAAAGAAGCAAGAGGCTTTCGATCCTTGCGGCAGCCGGAGGGCTGGCGTTGATACTGACGTTGATTCTAGTTCTTACCCTCTTCGGAAACGGCGGCGGAAACGATCCGATCCCGTCTTCCGAACCATCCATGTTCGAGGAGGAACCCTCGCCTTCTCCCGAACCTTCACCGTCTCCGTCACCCGAACCGTCTCCCGAACCCTCGCCGGATTATGTTTTGAACCCTTTAACCGGCCTGCCCCTGGCGGATGAATCCCTTCTCCTGAAACGCCCTGTCTCGGTGATGCACAACAATTCCTACAATCCGGGCGGGCGGCATCATGCCCTGCCGATGTACGGCATCAGCCATGCCGACGTTATCTACGAGGTGATGGTCGAAGGCGCGGTGACACGGATGATGGCGTTTTATCAAGACCTGTCCGGCATCCCGAAAATCGGCGCGGTGCGGTCGACACGTTTGTATTTCTTAGAGCTGGCTTTGGCGTACGACGCCCTCCATACCCATGCCGGGGGCAGCTGGGAAACCATCGGCAACAAGAGTTTCACCGGCTACATCCGCATTTGGGGGATGGAAACCATCAATACCCTGCCGCTCCCGACAACTTACTTTTGGCAAGACCGATCCGACCGCCCCGACGTCTCCAGCGAGCACACCTTGTTTACCTCGGGCGAACGGCTTCAGGAGCTGGTTGATAAAAACAGCCGCCCGGAGATTTTAGCAGGGTTTGACAACGGCTTGCATTTCAATGCCGGCGTTTCGATCTCCGGCGAATCGGCAGAGTCGGTGAAAGTGCCTTTTAACAGCAGCAAATCCACATGGTTTTATTATAACAAAGAAGACAACCGCTATTATGTCGAACAATACGGCAACCCTCTTATTGACGGCGAGGACGGCAGCCAGGTCGCCGCAGCCAATGTTTTGATCCTGCAAACCAAAATCACCCCCCTCCCGAATGAGCCGAACGGGTATTTGGCGGCAGACCTCCAGTCGGGCGGGAACGGATACTATGCCATGGGCGGGCAGGTCGTTCCTATCACATGGAGCCGCGACGCGCACGACGCGCCCTTCCGGTATTTTGACGAAGACGGGGAGCCGTTGGAAATCCTTCCGGGTAAGAGTTATATATGTATCATCAGCACCAATCAGACGCCGGAGTTTGAATAAGGCCGGGCAGGAGGGGTTGCAAATGGAAAGCAATAAAGATATTCGTTGGAAGCAACGGTTTCAAAATTATCGCCGCGCGTTTACCCTTTTGCGTTCGGCGTTGGAAGACAGAGAAATCGATGATTTTTCTGATTTAGAGCTGGAAGGGGTCATCCAACGGTTTGAGTACACTTTCGAGCTTGGATGGAAGACCTTCAAAGATTATTTGGATTTCAGCGGCGTCACACTGAAAGAAGCCACTCCCCGTAGGGTGATCAAAGAGTGCGCCTCTTCGGATATTTTCAACCAAGCAGGGATCAACGCGGATGTTTACATGGATATGATGCTGACTAGGAATATGCTGTCGCACATGTATGATTCCGCAAAGTTCAAGGAAGCCATCATCAAGATAAAAGCGAAATATTTGAGTGAGCTTGACAAAGAGTATATGTTCTTTATGAATAAGGAGCTTGACGACAATGCCTGATTTTGGTTTGCAAGACCATGAGCTGGCGGCCATCACCGAGACGCTCAAACAAAACCGGAACATTCAAAGAGCCGTGATTTTCGGTTCACGGGCAAAAGGCAATCACCGCCCCTATTCAGACATTGACATCGCACTGTACGGTGATGTTGAACCTGCCGACGTCGAGGATTTGATTTGCCGGCTGGATGAGCTGCCCACGGCGTACACCTTCGATGTGACGTCGTATGCTTCGGTCAATAACGCCGCCTTGCGCGACCACATTGACCGGGTCGGCGTCGAGATTTACAAACAAGAGGAATAACTCTCAACTATATAAAGGAGGAATCCCCCATGCTGCGTATCGACACATCGGCCGTTCCTGCCGCCAAACTCGAAGCCCTGCTTCCCCAAACGCTGGAAGCGCACAACAAACTGCAAAACAAATCGGGCGCGGGCGCGTCGTTCACCGATTGGGTGACGCTGCCCGAAGACTACGACAAAGCCGAATACAGGCGGCTCCTCGAAGCCGCCGAGCGGGTCAGGGAGCAGAGCAAGGTGCTGGTCGTTGTTGGCATCGGCGGCAGTTATCTCGGCCCCCGCGCCGTAAACGAATACCTCACAGGCGATCCGTCGCTTGAAATCCTGTTCGCGGGCTGCAATCTTTCGGGGGACGCCCTGCAAAAGCTGACAAACCGCATCGGAAACCGCGATTTCACCGTCAACGTCATCTCCAAATCGGGCGGCACGACCGAACCGGCCGTGGCCTTCCGTTATTTCCGCGCCCTCGCCGAAGCAAAATACGGCAAAGACGGCGCGAAAAGCCGCATCATCGCAACAACCGACAAATCCCGAGGCATTCTAAAATCCCTGAGCGACGCCGAGGGATATGAGACGTTCGTCATCCCCGACGGCGTGGGCGGGCGTTACTCGGTGTTGACCCCGGTCGGCCTGCTGCCGATCGCCGCCGCCGGGATCAACACCAACGCTCTGATCGCCGGGGCGCAGGCTATGATGGAATCCTGCAAAACAGCCAAAGGGCTGGAGAATGCCGCGCTGGCTTACGCCGCTGCCCGGAATGTTCTGTATAACGGCGGCAAGAAAATCGAGGTGCTGGCGAGCTTTGACCCCGATTTCGTCAGTATGGGCGAATGGTGGAAACAGCTCTACGGCGAGAGCGAGGGCAAGGACGGCAAAGGGCTCTTCCCCGCCGCCGTCAGCTATACCGCCGACCTGCACTCGATGGGGCAATACATGCAGCAGGGCGAGCGGACGCTTTTTGAGACATTCATTCGTACCGATACACCCAAAAACGGCATCACGGTCGAAACCGACCCCGCCAACACCGACGGGCTGAATTTCCTTGCCGGGAAGACCATCGACGAAATCAACGACGCGGCGTATCAAGGCACCAAGAAAGCCCATACCGACGGCGGCGTCCCCTGCCTGACGGTGGAAACCGGGGTCAAAGGAGCCGAGGCGTTGGGGCAGCTGATCTATTTCTTCGAGTACGCCTGCGGCGTTTCGGGTTACTTACTGGGCGTCAACCCGTTTGACCAGCCGGGCGTCGAGGCATATAAAACCAACATGTTCCAACTCTTAGGAAAACCGGGGGTATAGGATGGAAGCCCTGTTCGCGTTATTACCGGCCGCTATCTCCCTCGCCTTTTTTCACACCCTGGTCGGCGTCGATCACTACATCCCCTTTATCGCGCTGGGGAAGAGCAACAACTGGACGGTGAAAAAGACCCTGTTGGTCGCCGCCCTGTGCGGCGTGGGGCATATATTGAGTTCTGTGTTGCTGGGGCTGGCCGGCATCGGCCTTTCGGTCGGCGCGTCCAAGCTGGCGGATATTCAGGATGTGCGCGGCGAACTGGCCGTGTGGTTCTTGATCGCGTTTGGGTTGGTCTATATGGCGTACGGTATCCGCAAGGCGGTCAAGAACACCCCGCATACCCACGCCCGCTCGTCCAACACCGTATGGGGGTTGTTCATCCTCTTTGCCCTCGGCCCGTGCGAGCCGATGATCCCGATCATCATGTATCCCGCCCTGACCGAAAACGGCGTTTTCGCGCTGGTCATCATAACGCTCACCTACGCCTTGATCACCATCGCCACCATGCTGGCCGCCACCTTTATCGGGCTGAAAGGGCTGCAAATGGTGAAAGTCAAACAGCTGGAACGCTATACCCACGCGCTGGCCGGGTTCGCCGTCTTAGCGTGCGGTTTGGCCATCAAGGTTTTTGACATATGACGCGGCTTTTGATCGTATTCGGGATGCTCCTGCCCGCCGCGTTGTTATTGGAAGGGGTTTTGCTGCCTGTTTTCAAGATACCCTTGAAAGGCAATGCGGTGCGCCTTCTCTGTGTTATCTTCGCGGCGCAGATCGTTCAGTCAATCGTCATCAGCCGGTCGCTGGCCGGGCCGGGGCCTGTTTGGACAATATTCATCCTGTTTTTCACAGGTTTTGTGCTGATGATCGTAAAAGCCCTTGTGTATGAGCAAATCCTCAAGGCAAAAAAGGGCAAACAAAGCCTCACATACGGGGTGGTTGCCACCATGGTGAGCTGGGCGGTTTTCTCCGTTGCCCTCTTCCCGCTGCACACCTTTCTTGACAGGATGGACATGTTGTGATATGTATGGAAAGCCGATCAACGGGTAAAGGGGGAAGGATATGCGGCACAATGACCCATCTGCGGCTCCTGATAAGGCTTCGGTTCGCCGGAAAGGGTTACCCTACCTTTTTCTGACGCTTTTCCTCGCCCTGATCTCCGGCCTCTCGATATGGTTTATCGGCCGCATTTTCGGCGGGGGGGAATTTGTGCTCTCCCTTTCTTTCATAACGCCTGTGATCGCCGCCGAGATCGCCGGTTTCCTGCTGGTTTACTTTTTATTCGATTCGCTGCGGTTTTACTGCGCCCTGCGCACCTTAGGGCTGAATATCCCTTTTTGGTATATCGTCCGGCTGACCTTTATCAATGTCTTTGTCTCGGCCATCACGCCTTTTGCCGCCGGCGGCGGTTTTTTGCAGATATACTTCCTCTCCAAGCGGAACGTCCCGCTCGGCAAGGCGACGGCCGCCGCCACCATCCGCACCCTATTGGGGGTATCGGTTTTCTTCATCGCCGTCCCCATTGTTTTGATCGTCAACCCCGCCCTCTTCGATTTGCTCGGCACGGGGTATACGTGGATCCTCGGCGTCACGGCGGCCATTTTCAGCGTCATCATCATCGCGCTGGTTTGGATCGTTTTCAATGAACGGAACCTCAAACGCGTTGTCTTCCGTTTCCTCCGTTTTCTGCGGAAGAGGCGTGTCCTCTCCCCGTCAAAAATGCGGAGGGTCTGCGTCAAGCTGTTTTCCGAGATACGGAGCTTCAACGCCGGGCTTCGCCTGTTTTTCGGCGGCTCCAAAAAATTTATGCTTTTATCCTTCCTCTCCACCGGGATGTTCCTCTTCATGCTGTTTTCCTTGCCCATCTTGCTGACGCGCGCCATGGGCTATCAGGAGCAGATTTCCCCGGCTTTTATTTATCAAGCCATGATTGTCATCACCTTTGTCACCTATTTCGCCTTCACCCCGGGCGCGGCGGGTCTCGCGGAGGGTGGGTTCGCCCTGATGTTCTCCGGCTCGGTCAATGAGGGCGACATCGCGTCGCTGACCTTGCTGTGGCGGTCTTTATCGGTCTATGTGGGGACGCTGGTCGGTTTGGTTTTATTCTATATCGAAGTGCTGACCAAGCCTAAAAAACGCGGGGAGAAAGACCGGGATGGGTAAACTGTTTGACCGTTTTATGACCGGGCTTTCGGCGGGCTGGCTGCGCTTTTGCTACGCTACCAGCAAGGTGACGCAGGAGGGCAGCCCTGAACTGCTATACGGCGAAGAAGGGTTTGCCGTCTCGTTTTGGCACGGCGACAGCTACTGTTATTTCCCGCAGCTTCAGCACCGCGGCGACATCATCATCACAACGGTTGACAAACGCGGGAATGTTGTGGAGATGCTCGGGCGTAAGTTCGGCTTCGACCCCTACCGCCTCCCCGACGAATCGGTGCCCGACGTCAGCTTGGTCAGCCTCCGGCGGATGCTGGCGGACACCAAAGGGAAGCATATCTGTTTCAGCATGGATGGGCCTTTGGGGCCTTACCATGTCCCGCAGCGTTTTTTCCTCACCTTAACATTTCTCGCCAAAAAACGCGTCCTGCCTGTCTCCATTCAAGTCAAACGCAAAATACGGCTCAAACGCCGCTGGGACAAATACATGATCCCGCTGCCCTTTTCCCGCATGACCTTCACCGTTCACCCGCCGCTGGAGGTTCATAAAAAAGATTTTGACACGCTGCCCGAGACAATACGGCTCATTATGGACGGAGAACCGCGGCTCCGATAGCAACAATAATTAACAAAAAATTCACAATTATATATTGACATTGTGAAAACAGACAGATATACTGTAAACAATATGTATCATTGTCGCGCAGTCCAACCGCATTCACCGCAATCATAACCCAAAAGCAACAAAGGAGGTGAGGATTTGGTTTTGGGATTGCGCATTTATTTATTGGCTCAATGCGCAATTCGACAGCATTTACAGTATACAAGGCAAGAGCGAAAAATGTGACGCGGTTGTCAAAAAAGGCGGAATCGCCAAGTCGGTGACGGTGTATTCGTCGGAGAAGACTTGTCCATAAGGCGTGTAACCAGTAATGCTACCCTGCGACGACAATGGGGATATTCAGTATCCAAAATAATTATAAGAAGGGTGTATATCATGAAGAAAAATATGAAAGCATATAGTTTCCTTTTAACCGTGTGTTTATTGCTTGCGCTCGTAGTACCTCAACATGCTGTCGGTTATGCCGATGCCGTATCTATATTTGACGATGAGATTCAAATTTTCTCCAAATGCCTAACAACGGGAGAAGAGACAACCCAATCATTTGGCGGAGCGCAAAACGCTTTATCATACAGCAGCAGTTCTACGCCCATAACCAGCGTTGACCCTGTTTACCCATCTTGGATGACAGAAGAGGTTGACACAGGCGGCATTGGAATATCGCCGTTTACAATCATTGGAAATGATGATCGGACAAGGGTTACCAACACCGCCGCATTCCCCTTTTGTGCTATAGTCCATGTTGAAACCACTTGGCCAAATGGTGAGGTTGCTAATGGCTCCGGGTTCATGTGGACAGATAGGGTCGTTATCACAGCCGGACATGTGGTTTATGATTCCAGTCGTGGGGGATGGGCTAAATCAATACGGGTATGGCCCGGCAGAGATGGCACCACTATCCGCTCCGGCCCTCACAACGGTTGGTGGGCTCATGCAGGTGGCGGATTCGTGAGTAGTGGAAAACAAGACGAAGATTATGGAGTCATTGAGTTGTCCACCGCGCCGGATGTAGGAGCGTTTGGAATGTCTGTCGAGTCTAACTCGACATTGAACAGCCTTTTTGTAACTGTTGCCGGATATCCAAGCCCTGTTCCAACTGGCCAAACAGCAAGAACAATGTGGCAGCATAGCGGAAATACAACGTCTCCAACCACAAGTAAAATCTTTTACCCCATCGATACCACGACAGGGCAAAGCGGCTCACCGGTTTACAAATCCGGGAGTTACGCAGTGGGCATTCACGCCCATGGAACGGGCGGTACTGGTACGAGCGCGAACAATAACTCCGGCGTTCGGATTACACAGGATCTGTTTAATTGGTTCATGACTTTTAAGTAAAAGAAAGGGGATAGGATAATGAGAAAGGGATGTATCATACTGGTACTGCTCATTTCTGCTCTTTCATACTCTTGTACATCAAGTTCTATGGAGTTGTCAACGGCGGATGTCACTGATATTGAGAACATCTTCATTGAAACGGAAGAAGCGGAGTATAGCTCTGATGTAGAAACTATCCGTTATACATTAACCAATAACACAGAAGACGAACTTGATACAGAGTATCACCGATATGTTGTGGAAATGTATGAGCGCGGTGAATGGTATACCATCCCTTTCTTGCCGTCTAAATATTATCCTGATATAGGGATAACCACCCACGCGGGCAAAACAAGCTCTCTGCTTATTGACATCAAAAAGGATTTAGGTAAATTAAAAAAAGGGAAGTACAGAATCTTGCATCCCATCGGTTCTTATCCGTCAGTGGTCTATGTTATATCAGAATTTACGATTTCATGAAGCGCAAGATCCGGCTCAAACGCCGCTGGGACAAATACATGATCCCGCTGCCCTTTTCCCGCATGACCTTCACCGTTCACCCGCCGCTGGAGGTTCATAAGAAGGAGTTTGACGCGCTGCCCGAAAAAATACGGCTTATTATGGACGGAGAACCGCGCGGCGAGGGCAACAAAATCCCTTGACAAACGCATTTCATATGATATACTGAATGCAAGAAGCGTGCCGGAACCGACACGCCGCCTCAGAATTTCATTTATGTAGCCGCTATCCGGGCAGGGTGGGCGGCTACATGACTTTCGGGGCGTTTAGGAGGCATATAATGAAAGCAATCATCAAACAAATGATGAAGCGTATGACCCTCTTCACGCGGTTCCCCAATAAGCATACCTCCTTTCCTCGCGCTGTGACACGCGGGAAGGCAGGCGGCGCAGCCGGTGACCAAAACACCCTCTTGCTACGACAGTATAACACAGCTTTTGACCCAAAGCAACAAATCCCTTGACAACTCCCCGCTTATCGGATACAATACCCTCAACCGGGGGATTTCCCCAGTAAACAACGCGTAAAAACATCACGGCAGGCCGAGGTGCGCTAACACCCCGGCACCTACATAAGGTGAGTAAGCACCCTACACAACCGAAACCGGCACCGTGACAATGCGAGTATAACACAAAATTCCTATCTTCGCAAGCATGGTTCGCACGTGTAAGGGTCAAACGGGGCTGCTTGAGCAGTCTCCGCGCCTTG